>OIYQ01000170.1_pt1 | contig 25913 bp, 17 predicted proteins | sample 1588311 | NCBI WGS metagenome assembly OIYQ01 (sample SAMN03283244) | human gut metagenome | biome: human-associated habitat; material: feces | host: Homo sapiens | place: Peru | collected 2012
TTCAAGCAAACAAAAAATGAAAATACCAATTTGGGATAGCCCAATTGATATTTTCATCTAATTTGTCAACAATCTGAGATGATTCCTAGTGAATCATCTTTTTTTGTGTATGAAACACAAATGAGTGGTATACTATAACTAACTCATTGAAAGGAGTAGTATTATGTCAGAAACAATGAAAGAACGTAAAGATATGGATCCACAATATATGTGGGACCTCTCAACACTTTTTAAAAATGATGAAGAATGGAATAACGCATTACCTGAACTTGATGAAATGATTAAGAAATTACCTGAATACCAGGGTAAACTCAATAATGCGAAAACAATCAGAGAATTCTTTGATTTTGATACACATCTAGGTAGAAAGTTATCTGATTTCTATTGTTATGCATCACTTAGAAATTGTGAAGATACAAGAGATAGTGACGCACAGGCAATGGAAGCAAAAGCGTATCAGGTTTATACAGCTTACGCAACTGCAATCAGCTTTGCAGAACCAGAAATCCTATCACTTGATGAAGACGTTTTAGAATCAATTGTACATTCAGATGTTTTATTACCATATGCATTTAATATGCAGAAGTTATTAGATCAGAAACCTCATGTATTAAGTGCAAAAGAAGAAGCACTTCTTGCCGCCTTTACAGAAACATTAGGGGCTCCTAGTAAGATTTCTGAAAGCTTACAGGATGCTGATATGACATTTGAATCAGTGACTGATTCAAATGGAGAAGTCCATGAACTCAATCAGTCTAACTATATTCTTTTACAGATGAGTGAAGACCGTACACTTAGATTAAATGCCTTTAAATCTTTCTATAAAGGATTCAAGGAACATATTAATACCTTTGCCTCTACATATAATGCATGTATTAAAGAAGCAGTGGCAGAAGCACAGGTGAGACATTATGAGTCTTCACGCGCAATGAGCATGGCTTATGAACATGTACCAGGTGTAGTGTATGATAGTTTAGTCGATACAGTAAGAAAGTTCATGCCTGAAATGTATCGTTATGTACGTTTAAGAAAACAGATGCTTGGTTTAGATGAACTCCATTATTATGATGTTTATACACCTTTAGTTGCAGGATCATCTAAGTCATATACTTATGAAGAAGCACAGCAGATGGTATTAGATGCAGTAACACCACTTGGTGAAGACTATGTCAATAGAGTAAAACAAGCATATAAAGATAGATGGATTGATGTTTATCCTAATAATGGTAAACGTGGTGGTGCTTTCTCTAGTGGTACTTATGACTCTAATCCATACATCCTTACAAGCTTTACAGGTACATTAGATAGTGTTAGTACAATTGCTCATGAAATGGGTCATTCACAGCATACATGGCTTTCTAACCATACACAGACACCACAGAATGCAGACTATACACTCTTTGTAGCTGAAGTGGCTTCTACAGTTAATGAAAACTTACTTGTAGAACAGTTATTACAGAAGACAACTGAACCTAAAGAACGTTTGGCTTTATTAAACCACTATCTAGAAGGTTTCAAGGGCACTGTATATCGTCAGACAATGTTTGCAGAATTTGAAAGAGATGCACACGCCATGGCTGAAAGAGGAGAAGCCATCACTGCAGCAAGCATGAATACATTATATAAGAACTTGATTAAAGATTATTTTGGTGAAGATCTCGTCATTGATGATGAAGTACAGTATGAATGGGCTAGAATTCCTCATTTCTATAGACCATTCTATGTATATAAGTATGCAACAAGTTATTGTGCAGCCGTTGCGCTCAGTGAAGCAATTCTTAATAATGAAGAAGGTGCTGTAAAGAAATACTTAGAATTCTTATCAATGGGTGGTAGTGCTTATCCATTAGATGAGTTGAAGCATGCAGGTGTAGATTTTAGTACACCAGAACCTGTATCTAGAGCTTTAACTAAGTTCAGTCAGATTCTAGATGATGTAGAAGAAACATTAAAGAAACTATAAGAAGGAGAGATTAGCATGAATTTAAAAACAAAAAAAGTAATTTTTCAATTTTGTTGATCATATTGGTTCTAGGATTAATAGGATTGTATTCTTACTATAATTTTTAATATGCCGTGAGCAAGAAGTCATAGGACAACCCTTAGGGTTTGTTCTCAGACTGTTAACACTTAGTTTGTCAACAGTCTGAGAAAAGCTCTGAAAAGAGTTGTTCTTTTTTTACTTAAGTGAACTATGTTATAATGTCAAAAGATAAGAAGAACATTATGTTGACAGGATAATTAAAGAATAAGGTAGATAAGATATGGGAGTCGTTCTGGATAGGAGGTATTACTAACCCTTTAGATGTCATTGAACAATCCACTTATTTTATGTAAATTAGCTTCTATAGGTAGGAAAGTAGGGGAAGTTAATAGATATTAATATAGAAGATGTAGATTTTGAGAATAGGAAATGTCTTGTGGGTACTAAGGAAAAATCTGTTTCTTTTGATGCAAGAATAAAAATCACTTAAAGAATTATCTAAAGAACTAAACAGATGATAATCTAGCATCATTCATCTCTTTAGATAAATCTTTTAATAGGTTACAGACTAGTGGTGTAAAGATAAGTTTAGAAGAACAGTAGCTACTAGAACTATAGGTAGAGAATGCCTATTGAACAGGTACAGAACTTATTAGGACATTCTCAGATGGACACAACTATGCATTATGTAATGGTTAATCAGAATAATGTGAAAAGTCTCATAGAAAGTATATGACTTAAAGAAAGGATGGTTACTAATGGAATTGTTTCATGGAAGTAGTGTGATTGTAGATCAGCCAAAAATTATTACAGATGGTTTTTACAAAGATTTTGGGTATGGTTTTTACTGTACAAATTTAGAAAAACAAGCTAAACGTTGGGCATTGACTAAAAAGCATGGGCATGTTGTGAATGTATATAGCTACACTAAGGATGATTCATTAAATACATTAGTATTTAATGAAATGACGGATGAATGGTTAGATTTTGTAGTGGATTGTAGAAGAGGTAAGACACATAATTATGATTGTGTAGAAGGCCCTATGGCAGATGATACTATTTGGAATTATGTGGATGATTTTGTGCGAGGGTTAATTACTAGAGAAGCATTCTGGGAATTAGTAAAGTTCAAGTATCCTACACATCAGATTGTATTTTGTACAGAAGAATCTTTGAAACAACTTTGTTTTGAAAGGAGTTATTCATTGTGATTAATAAATACTTTGAAGATGAAGAGATAACTAGAAATGATTTATTGTTTATGTGTTTTATGATTGAACTTGTAGCACGTAAAATACGTCAAAGAAATAAGTATGTGGTCAATACTACGGGTTATGATAACTTGTATCATTTGATTAGTGTTGCAAGTGTACTACATTGTGAGAATCCAGATAAAGTTGCAGATGATTGGATCAAAGATTATGGATTAAAACAAGGCAAATTTAATATAGAAGACGTAGATAGTGAGTTATGTACTATTATTCCAACAGCTATGGATATGGGAAAGGTTTATTCACGTCTTATTATAGATACTTCAGTATCTAATGAAGATTATGTATCAGGTATTATTCGCGTCTATAACGATGAAATCTGTAATACTATCGATAGTTATACAAATGGTGCTTTTTATGAACCTTCTTATGTGATTGCTAGAGCATATAAAGAAGGAGAGTTTTAAAAGTGGTTAAATTTGTTTTTTTTGGATAAGCAATATAAATATGGGGTCAATTTTGATATTAAAATTTGACCCCATATTTTCTTCTCTTTCTTTTATAAAGTCCTCAAACTCTATAAGTTTGAAGTCTTTTTTCTTTTTTCTTTTTCCATATGCATTACTCCTTTGTATTAGTATAATTTAATTCTGTTTAAAACCATATGAAATGTTGTGAATAGCCTTTTTTCTCTAGAAAATGTTTCCATGAGAACAGCGAAGAAATTATTCATGGTAGATTTGGAAATATCATTAGAGCAAAAGGACAGCTGATGGCGGGAGAACAGTATTTTCAATTTGGATGTAGATACAGCATTACAGGACTTGATTCCAAGAGCATGAGTAAGATGGTATTTATTGGAGATGGATTAAGTAAGAAAGCTATTTACGAAAACTTTGTTAAAACTGATAAGTATAAGAAGATTAAATATAAAACACGAAATAATTTGGTTTAGATAGATTGGAAGAGTAACCTTCCAATTTTTTATTTTAATCACTGGAGTATTATTGTAAATAAAGAACAGTTTAAATGACATTTGTCATATAACAATGTTACATATCGCACATCACTAATCAAACTAATAATTATACAATAGATGTGTAAGCGATTTCTAAGAAAGGGAAGGAAAATATGATAAAGAAATTATTCAGTTTTTTATTAGTTTTTTCATTATGTTTTGCAAATCTAACGTTTGTAAATGCATCTAATATGCTGGATGAAAAAACTAATGTTCCTAATGGAACATTTGAAAGAAAAGTAGAAGCAAAAGAGTTACATGATTTTGTTTCTAAGAGTAATGGTGAAGTTACATCAAATGAAGATGGTATAGTGTTGAGTAAAAAAGATGGTGCTGATCATCATGCTTTATTAAATGAAGGAGAGAAATACAAAAGCTTTATTTATGAAGGAGATGTAAAACTTATTGATGGAATTAGTGCAGGATTGGCGATAGGCGTTGCAGATCAAGAAAATGTTACTAATTCGTGGTATGCAATTAATTTTAATATTGATGAGACACAAAATAGAGCTCGATTATTTAAAGTAGAAAATGGTGTTACAAATTACGCTTACATAACTAGTGAAGAAGCCCGTTCAATTAATTTTAGAGATACAGTTCATATGTATATTGAATTTGATGAAATGGGTAATTATGTTTTTAAGTTATCAAATAATGCTAAAAATGAAGTTATTAGAACTGGTAAAGTTGATAATTGGAATGGGGGATATATTGGGTTATTAACATTTAATAGTAGTGCTATATTTAGTAATATCAAAATTACAGATACAAGTAATTCTGATAATTTAAAGACAAACTTAGATGGTATTAAAGAAAATGATAACTATCAAATTAGTGATATTGGAATTACAGGAAAATCTAATGGTGCAACAGATGCGTTTTTGTTAAGTGAAACAGATGGAGATAATTTTGTTTATGAAGCAGATGTTAAGTTTAATGAACGTCGTGGTGCAGCATCATTAGTGTTTAGAGCAAGTGAAGATTTAAATAATAAAAGTATGTATGTAGCAAATATTAATGGTGCTAGTGGAGAAGTAAGATTATTTAAATTTGGACAAGATGATAATTATGATTTGGCTAGATCAAAGTTTATATCATTAGATAAAAATGATGAGTATCATTTAAAAGTGACTGTTATTGATAAACATATTGTTTATTATATCAATGGTCAACTTGTAATAAATACTGCTGATTATACGATGAATGAGCGTAATGAAGATTCTCATTATGGACAAAATGATGCTCTTACAAGTGGTAAATTTGGTTTACTTACTTGGAATGGCAATGTAACATATCAAAATATTGAATACACACCTATAGATGATACTAATTCACCTCAATTAGATAATTTGAGTGTTAAAAGTATTAATGGTAAAGTTGATAAACAAATTGCATTTTCTAAAGGTCAATATGTTTACATTACATATGTTACAAACAGTACCACAGCAGTAAGTTTAATTCCAGAAATTAAAAATGATAGTCAAATTGTTGCGACTAATGAAAATGGAGAAATTGTTGATATTAATAATTTGCCAGTTACCAAAGATCTACAAACTTATACATTAACAGTAAGAAATGGAAATGCAAAGGTTTTATATCGAATCCGTGTTCATCGTATGCAAGCTGATGAATCATACTATAACGAAGATTATCGTGGTCAATACCATTATTCTGTAAAAGATGGATGGGGTAATGATCCATGTGGACTAGTATATTATAAAGGAAAATATCATTTATTTTACCAATACTATGATTCACCAAATTGGGGACCAATGCATTGGTCTCATGCGACAAGTACAGATTTGATTCATTGGAAAGAACAGCCAATTCAATTTTATCCAGATGAATATGGAACAATGTATTCAGGGTGTGCAGTAATTGCTAATCATAAAACAGCACCAGCAATATTTAATGAAGGTGAAGAAGGACTTGTATTCTTTATTACTTCTAATGGTGGTAATGGTAGTGATGTTCAAAAAATTACTGCAGCATATAGTAAAGATGGTGAAACTTTCCATAAATATGATGAAGGAAAAGTCTTAATTAATTGGACAGACGATTCTTTAAAAAATACTGCATGTAGAGATCCAAAAGTATTTAGATATGAAAATAAATGGTTTATGGTGCTCGCTGGAGGACCATTAAGAATATATTCGTCAGATAATTTAGTTAATTGGCAAGTTGAATCAGTTTATGGAGATTTACATACTGAATGTCCAGATTTATATCCATTAGTAGTTAAAGATGAAAATAATAAAGAAACTGGCGAAGTTAAATGGGTTTTAGATCGTGGCGGAAGAAAATATAAAATAGGTGATTTTAAACAAGTTAATGGTAAATGGTCTTTTGTTCCTGATGAACAATATGCAAGTACTAATGCTGGTGGAATGGGAAATGAAGATAATGATGGAATTATGAACTTTGGTCCTGATTCATACGCAGCAATGACATATTATAGAGGAGATTTTGGAACTAAGGATAATTTTAAAGCTCAAGATATTATTGCGTTAAATTGGATGAACACTTGGGATAGTGGTTTTAATAATGCAATTCCTAATGCTAATGGTAATACTATTTTTAACGGAACATATAATTTACAGTTAAGATTAGGAATCAAGAAGAATAGTTCTGGCAAATATTATTTAACTCAAACACCAATTGATGAATATAAAACATTAAGAGATAAAGCAAATAAAGTTGAATTAAATGACGTTACTATTAATGAAAAAAATAATCCATTAAAGAATTTTAGTGGTGATAGTTATGAACTTGTTGCACATTTAAAACCAGATAGTAAATGCAGTGAAGTAGGTTTTAAAGTTAGAACAGGTTATGATCAAGAAACAGTTGTTAAATATAATCTAAAAAATAAACAGTTAACTATTGATCGTTTAAAATCAGGAGTTATTGTTGTTAAAGGTGAACGACTTAATGTATGTGGTCAAAATGTTGAATTGAATGCTGATGGTTCAATTGATTTACATATTTATGTTGATCGCAGTTCTGTAGAAGTATTTACAAAGGATTATACAGTTGCAGGAGCAATGCAAATTTTTGCAAGTCCAGTAAGTAAAGGTTTAAGTGTTTATAGTATTGATGGTAATGCTACTGGAAACATTACAATATATCCAATGAAAACAATTTGGACAGATAAATTAACACCAACTAAACCACTATCTGTAGGAATTAATAAAACTAATATCGATGGCTATGTAGGAGATGAATTTACATTAAATAGTTGGGTTTCACCAGCTGAATCATCTCAAGATTTAGTTTATACAGTTGATAATAAGGATGTTATTTCCTTAGAACAAGATGGTAGCAAAGCTGTATTAAAAGCATTGAAAGCTGGTGACGCAACAATCACTGTTGCAGCAAAAGAAAATCCAAATATTACAAAAAAATGTTCAGTTCATATTTATAAAAATAATTTTAAAACAAATTTAAGTGATTTTAAAGCTGTAGCTGGCAACTGGCATGTTGATGATGAAACATATGCTGCATCTTCTAATGACAACGGCTTCATGTTTGCGAATAAAATTAGTACAAATAAATTTAAATATGAAATAGATGCTACATATCAAACAGGTATATTAAACTTTATTTTCCAATCAAAAACAAAAAATGTATGGGATGGATGTTATTCATTACAATTAAATGGAAACACTGTACGTTTGTTTGATTTTAAAGATGATCATACATTTGCAAGTACAAATAACCTAGCAATAGCACCTGATAACAAATACCATATAGAAATTAATGTCAACGGTAATAAAATTGTTGCCTTAGTAAATGGTGTAGAATATATAAATCATGTAATTAGTGAATCTGATCGTCAATATAATGAAGGTTATGTAGGCTTAGGAATATATAATACAAATGCTAAATATCAAAATTTCTATATTACAACAGGTACACCAATAACTCAAATAACATCTAAAATACCAGATTTACACCCAGCTATTAATGCTAATTTAGAAGATATCAAAGCACTTTTACCAACAATGGTAACTGTTGCTGGGGATGATAATTTAAATAAAAAAGAAATGGCTGAAATTACATGGAATTTAGATACAATTGATGTTAATGTACCAGGTACTTATAGCGTAACAGGAACAATTGCAAATGGTGTTACAACAACTGTAAAAGTAATAACTCGTTCAAATAAAGCATTAGCTGATTTGGTGGCTAAAACATACAATGAAAAAGATTATACATCAAATAGCTATAAAGAATATTTATTAGCACTAGATAGGGCAAAAGAAGTATTGAATACTGATGATAGTAGTCAAAAAGAAATTGATACAGCATATTCAAATTTACAGTTAGCTATTGAAAAATTAATTCTAATTAAAGTTGATAAAACTGCTTTAAAAGCACTCATCGATAAAGCAAGTGGTTTAGAAGCTACAAAATACACAGAAGCTACATGGACTCCATTTAGTGATGCCTTAAAAGCAGCAACTGATGTATATAATGATGAAAATGCAACACAAATTGAAGTGGATAATGCAAAAGCTGAATTAGAAAAAGCAATGGCAAACTTAAAAACAATAAATAATGGTGATACAACTGTAAGTGTAAAAACAGGTGATGAAAGCTTAGTAGGAATGTTTGCAGTAATTACTTTATTAAGTATTGTTGGATATACATTATTAAGAAGAAAAGAAGATTAATATAATTGGACGTTTTGAATTAAGAGAACAGCTCTGAAAAGAGTTGTTCTTTTTTTACTGAAGTGAACTATGTTATAATGACAAATGATAAGGAGATAATTATGTTAACAGGAGAATTAAAGAATAAGGTAGATAAGATATGGGAGTCGTTCTGGACAGGAGGAATTACTAACCCTTTAGATGTCATTGAACAATTCACTTATCTTATGTTTATTAAACAATTAGATGAAGTAGAAACAAAGAATGAAGCAGATGCTGAACTATTTGGAATGGAATATGAAGGTTTATTCCCTAAAGATAAACCATATCTTAGATGGCATCATTTTAAAGATATTGGTAGTGCTGATAAGATGTATGAAATAATGAATGATGAATTATTTCCATTCATTAAGAATTTACAAGGTGATGGAGAATCTTCTTACGCAAGATTTATGAAAGATGCAATTTTTAAGATTCCTACACCAAACTTACTACAGAAAGTAGTGACAGGAATAGAAGGACTCAATACAGAAGAAGCAGATGTAAAAGGGGATTTATATGAATACCTATTAAATAAACTTGCAACTTCTGGTACAAATGGACAGTTTAGAACACCTAGACATATTATTAATATGATGGTAAATCTTGTGAAACCTGTCCCTACAGATACAATATGTGATCCAGCAATGGGTACTGCAGGGTTCCTTATTGGTGCTGAAGAATACTTAAGAGAAAAACATCAAGAATTATTCTTAGATGAAAAACTTAAAGAACATTTTAATAATAAGATGTTTAATGGTTTTGATATGGATTCTACAATGCTTAGAATTGGGGCTATGAACCTTATTTCTCATAATGTAGGTAATCCACAAATAGAATATAGAGACAGTCTTTCACAGCAGAATATTGATGAAAATAAATACTCTCTTATCTTAGCTAATCCGCCATTCAAGGGGTCATTAGACTATGAGGTAGTCGCAGAAAACTTATTATCTGTATGTAAGACTAAGAAGACAGAATTACTCTTTATTGCGTTATTCTTACGTTCATTACAGATAGGTGGTAGATGTGCTTGTATCGTACCTGATGGTGTATTATTTGGTTCTAGTAAAGCACATAAAAGTATTAGAAAAGAATTAGTAGAGAATAACCAGTTACATGCAGTTATTTCTATGCCTAGTGGTGTATTTAAACCATATGCAGGTGTATCTACAGCTATATTAGTATTTACTAAGACAACTACAGGTGGTACTGATAATGTCTGGTTCTATGATATGAAAGCAGATGGTTATTCATTAGATGATAAACGTTCAGCAGTAGAAGAGAATGATATTCCTGATATTATTCATAGATATGAACATTTAGATGAAGAAAAGGATAGAAAGAGAACTGAACAGAGTTTCTTTGTACCTAAGGAAGAGATTGCAGAGAATGATTATGATCTTTCTATTAATAAGTATAAAGAGATTGTTTATGAGAAGGTTGAGTATCGTCCTACTCATGAGATATTAGGTGATATTGAAGCACTTAATAAAGAGATAGAAGAGAGTATTGAAGAATTAAAGTCTTTATTGAAGGACTAGAAAGGAGTTAAATGTGGGTGATAAATCTGCATTTGTAGAGTTAGGGTGGAATATGTAAACTTAAGGGATATTTGCAAAATAAACATGGGACAATCTCCAGAGTCAACAAGTTATAATAGTGATAAACAAGGAGTACCTTTTTATCAAGGAAATGCAGACTTTGGTGCATTGTATCCAAACCCTAGAATTTGGTGTAGTAAGCCTATTAAACTTGCAAAAGAAAACGATATATTAATTTCAGTGCGTGCACCAGTAGGCGCACTTAACTTTTCAAAGGAAGAATGCTGTATTGGCCGTGGCTTAGCTGCAATAACACTTGTTTCTAACGATTTTTTAATAGAATTTATTTATTGGTCACTTAGAAGAGGAGTTAAGGAGTTACAAAGTAAGAGTACAGGAAGTACTTTTAAATCTATTAATAAGAAGGTGCTTGAAGAAGTAAGAATTCCAAAAATATCTTTGAAAGATCAGGAAGATATTATTAAAAATATAACATTGTTAACTAATATTTTAACGAAATATGACCAAGAGATAGTTTTCCTAGATGAATTGGTTAAAGCCCGATTTGTGGAGATGTTTGGGGATCCTGTTCATAGTGAAAAATATGGAACAAGAAAGCTCTCATCTTGTGTTGCTGAGAAATCGGATATGGTGGATGGACCATTTGGCTCGCAAGTAAATACTAAGGTTGATTACATTGAGAATGGTGAAATTCCAGTTATTCGTACGGTTAATGTTAAGATGATGTCATTTAGTCCTACAGACCTTAAATATATGACACGAGAAAAGTATGAAACTGTGATTAGAAGTCAAGTATTACCAGGTGATGTAATTCTAACAAAAGTTGGAACTATAGGTAATGTTTGTATTTTTCCTAATGCCTTTGATGAAGCGGTATTATCTACTACTGGAAGCTGTAGAATTAGAGTGGATAATTCTGTGGTGAATACACAGTTTTTTGCGTATAACTTAATGTATTTAAAAGGTAAACTTCTCGAAATAGCTTCAGCCGGAGTTCAGCCATTCTTAAATATGAATCATGTGAAGAATATCGATATTTTGGATGTATCCTTAGAGAAACAAAAAGAGTTCGCCGACTTTGTCAAAGAAGTCGATAAATCAAGGTCTCGAATACAGAAGTCATTAGAAGCATCACAAGAACTATTTGATAGCTTAATGCAAGAGTACTTTGGTTAATATAATTGAATAAATTTGTTTAATAGGGTGTAGATGATGTTGGTAACGGAGGTTATCAACATGAAAGAAACTATTATTAAAGAAATTGAACAGAAATTGTTACGTTATCTAGACAATGCACAGATGGAAATGTTACATAGAACATTAAAGTCTTGTCTGGATAACGTAACTTTTCTTATGCAAGAAGATAGTATTCAGGATATTTTTGAATATTCTAATATGGAACTCATAGACAAGTTTATTGCATCTAAAGAGATAGAAGGATGTTCAAAAAGAACAACACAATACTATAAGTCTACTTTAGTAATGTTGGAGAATAGAACAGATATACATTTTACACATATGACTACAGATCATTTAAGAACATATCTCACTGATTATCAGAAGATAAACAATTGTTCTAAGGTAAGTATTGATAATATCAGAAGAAATCTAAGTAGTTTCTTCTCTTGGCTAGAAGAAGAAAACTATATTCTTAAAAGTCCTATGAAGAGGATTCACAAGATAAAAACAGATAAGGTGATTAAAGAAACTTTATCTGATGAATCTTTAGAGTGTTTAAGAGATAGTTGTGATAACTTAAGAGATTTAGCTATTATTGATTTGTTAGCTTCTACAGGTATGAGAGTAGGGGAACTGGTGAATATTAATATAGAAGATATAGATTTTGAGAATAGAGAATGTGTTGTATTTGGTAAGGGTAATAAAGAAAGACCTGTATACTTTGATGCAAGAACAAAAATACACTTAAAGAATTATCTAAAGAGCCGAACAGATGATAATCCTGCATTATTCGTCTCTTTAGATAAACCTTTTAATAGGTTACAGATTAGTGGTGTCGAGATAAGATTAAGGAATTTAGGTAGACGTTTAGGTATTCATAGAGTACATCCACATAAGTTTAGAAGAACAGTAGCTACTAGAGCTATAGATAAAGGAATGCCTATTGAACAGGTACAGAGTTTATTAGGTCATTCACAGATAGATACGACTATGCATTATGCTATGGTTAATCAGAATAATGTAAAGGAATCACATAGAAAGTTTGTGGCTTAATAGGTGAATAATTGAGAGGGGAAGGTCTCTATAAATCCTGATTTTATGGTTAAGTGCAAATCTGCATTTGTAGAGTGAATGAGAGTAAAACTTAAAGATGTGTGCACCTTTTATACTGGAACGGGTTTTCCGAAAAAGTATCAAGGACAGCTGTCTGGTACTTATCCTTTTTATAAAGTTGGTGATATAGCAAATAATGTGGTTTCTGGAAAAGTCTACTTAGAACAATGTAATAATTATATTTCAGAAGAGACTTTGGAATTAATAAAAGGCTCTATAATTCCAAAAAATACAATTGTTTTTGCAAAAATAGGAGAGGCTTTAAAACTTAATAGGCGAGCTATTACAAGTACAGATTGTTTAATTGATAATAATGCAATGGGAATTGCAGCTAAGTCTGATAAATTAAGAACACTGTTTTTTTACTATTTTATGAAAAATATTAAAATGGAACTTTTAGCTGAATCAACAACAGTTCCATCAGTTAGAAAATCCAGATTAGAAGCTTATGAAATAGATATTCCATCTTTAGATGAGCAGAAAATTATTGAGGGAAAACTTACTATTCTTTCTAAAGTGATCAACTTGAAAGAAAAACAATTATTGAAGTTAGACGAACTAGTCAAAGCCCGATTTGTGGAGATGTTTGGGGATCCTGTATCAAATAGTAAAGATTTACCAGTTCAAAAAATGAACAATGTTGCACCTATATGTCAGTATGACGGTTCATTCGAGGAGAGTGTTTGGCTATTAAATCTTGATATGGTTGAATCTCAAACTGGAAGAATTATAAATTATAATATTGTCAGTAAAGATGAAATTGGTGGTTCAGTTTGTACTTTTGATGAGAATAATGTTCTTTATTCAAAACTCAGACCATATTTGAATAAAGTTGTGATTCCTGATGGCAAAGGGTATGCTACTTCAGAATTAGTACCGTTACGACCTGACCCTAAGATAATTAATAGAATCTATTTGGCTTATTTATTGAGATCAAATGAATTTGTGGAAATGATTAAAGAAAAAGTGGCTGGTGCAAAAATGCCTAGAGTGTCCATGAGTGATTTTAGAGAGTTTAATGTTCCAGTTCCTCCTCTAGAACTCCAGAACCAGTTCGCATCATTCGTAGAAGAAATCGATAAATCAAGGCTTCTCAGTAACCACTCACTATTCCTCATAAAATCCATAATCTTCTAACCATAAAAAAAGCAGCCTTAGCTGCTAATCACCACTACCTAACATATCTCTCAATTCTTTAAAAGTATCTTCTATAGGTGCTACTCTACCATCTCTAACATCCTCTTCAGACTTCTCAAGTAATTCCAATAATTCATCATGCTGCTTTGAATCCATAAAACCACCTCCATAGAATATAACTAAAGTATACCATTCTCTAAGTTAAATAGATAATGTAACCACAATTATTCCCAATAAAGTTCTTTTTTAGGATATAATAGAAACATAAAGGAGATGGTACTGTTGAACTTTACTTTTTTAAAAAACAAAACAGAATTCCAGGACTTTGCTTCTACATGTATAGAAGCAGAAAAAGGATTAATGGTATCACCTGCTAACTGTGCAATACTTACAAGACGTGCATTAGAACAAGCAGTACATTACATGTATAAGAATGACATAGACTTACAGATGCCTTATAGAGATAATCTAAGTGCTTTAGTCAATGAATATACATTTAAACAAATTATTCCAACAGAAATCTATGAAGGAATTAGATACGTTATTACTTTAGGAAACTTTGCAGTACATACAAGTAGAAAAGTAAAAAGAGAAGAAGCAGTTCTTGCTTTGAATAATCTCTATAGACTTGTTAACTGGATGAACTATTCTTATGGAGTAGATTATCAACAACAATTACCTGAATTTGATCCTACTAAGTTACCTGATCAAACACACATGTTTGTGAATAAGGATCTAAAAGAACAGGTAAGAGATATTCTTAATAAACAGAAAGAAAAAGAAGAAAAACAAAAAGAAGAACTGGCTCGATTAGTTGCTGAAAATGAGGAATTAAGAAGACAAGGGGCAGCTAAGAGAAAAGAAGATAAAGCTGTTAAATATGTTGATGTGAATAAGATCCCTGAATGGAGGACAAGACAGCTTTATATTAATTTAATGCTGAAGGAAGCAGGATGGGATTTTGATACAAATGTAGAGGAAGAATATCCTGTTCATCATATGCCAACAGAATCTCAAGATGGTTTTGTAGATTATATATTACGTGGAAGAACAGGAAAGATTATTGCTGTTATAGAAGCAAAGAAAACAAGTGTAGATCCTCGTGTAGGACGTAACCAGGCAAAACTTTATGCAGACTGTATTGAACAAGAATATGGATTAAGACCGGTTATATTCTATACAAATGGTTTTGAAACATTTATCTGGGATGACATGATGTATCCAGATAGAAGAGTTTCTTCTATCTTCTCACAGGATGAAATACAGTTACTTATAGATAGAAGAGATACGCGTAGAAGTATTTCTAAACCTGTTATACAAGATGCCATCACAAACCGTTATTATCAGAAAGAAGCCATTGTAAGAACATGTGAAGACTTTGAAAAGGGAAGTCGTAAAGCATTACTTGTCATGGCAACAGGGAGTGGTAAAACACGTGTAGCGATTAGTTTGGTAGATGTATTGACTAAAGCAGATTGGGCAAAGAATATACTATTCCTTGCCGATCGTACTGCATTAGTGAATCAGGCAAAGAAGAACTTTGTAAACCTCCTTCCTTCCCTGACGACTTGTAATCTATGTGAAAACAAAGAAGACCCAGAAGTATCAAGAATGATCTTTAGTACTTATCCTACAATGATGAACGCAATCGATGAAACAAGAAGTAAAGATGGTAATCGTTTATTCACACCAGGACACTTTGATCTCATTATTCTTGATGAAAGCCATCGTAGTATTTACAACAAATATAAAGATATATTTGATTACTTTGATGCTTTACTCATAGGTTTAACAGCAACACCTAAAGATAGTATTGGGGCTAATACGTATTCTATATTTGATTTAGAAACAGGTGTCCCTACATATGCTTATGAATATGAAACAGCTGTCAAAGATAAATATTTAGTCAGCTACCATTCTTATGAAACTAAAATGAAGTTTCTAGAGGAAGGTATTCACTATGATGAGTTATCAGATGAAGAGAAGAAAGAATTTGAAGAACACTTCTCTAATACTGATACAATCACTTCAAGTGAAATGAATAAATTTGTTTTTAATATTAATACTATTGATACTGTGATCAGAGATTTGATGGAACATGGTATTAAAATTGAAGGCGGAGATAAGATAGGAAAAAGCATTATCTTCGCTGCCAATCAAAATCATGCCAATAAGATTAAAGAGAGATTCGATATACTCTATCCTGAATACAAGGGGAAGATTGCTGAAGTGATTACATTTAATACAAAATTTGTACAAAATGCGATAGATCGATTCAGTAAAACAGACAGTTACCCTCAAATAGCTATTAGTGTAGATATGTTAGATACAGGTATAGATGTACCAGATATCGTTAATCTTGTATTCTTTAAGAAAGTAAGAAGTAAAGCAAAATTCTGGCAGATGATTGGAAGAGGAACAAGACTAAGAACAGACTTGTTTGGTCCAGGAGATGACAAGAAAGGATTCTTGATATTTGATTACCTAGGAAATATGGATTACTTCAGAGTAGACCAGCGTCCTGAAAAATCAGGTATTATAGAATCACTCTCTCAACGTATCTATAAGTTACGTGTTGATATTCTTTATGCACTTGAACAAAATGCATCCGATCAGGATTATGTAGATGAAATCAATAAACAGATTAAAGAAATGTCAGGTTATATTCAATCGCTTAATGAAGACAGCTTTAATGTAAAGATGCATTTGAAATATGTGCATCAATATAAGAATCCAGATAACTGGATTAACCTGAATGAAATGGATACACATTATATTAAAGATGAATTGTCTTCTCTTGTTGTGATTCATGATGAAGATAAACGTGCAAAGTTCTTTGATAGACAGATGTATATGATTGAAATGGCTTATCTCAATCATTATGATGCAAGTCAGGTCATTAATAAGGTTATTATGATGGCTGATGAATTGTATAAAAAACAAACAACACCTGATATTGCAGATAATGCGGAATATCTGAAATGTGCCAAAGATCCTGATTACTGGAAGACAGCTAATTATTTTGATCTAGAAGTACTACGTGAGAAGATTAGAGGACTTATCAAGTACTTAACAATTGATGGACCGATAAACCCAGTAGATACACATTTTGAAGATGAAATCATTGAAACAAAGATGAATGATGCTTTCTATAATGATGAAGGCTTAGAGAACTATAAAGAGAAAGTACAGCATTATTTAAAAGCACATGAAGATGATGAAGCTATCTATAAGCTTAGACATAATCAAGTCATTACACCGGATGAAATGAAACATCTAGAAAACTTATTATGGATAGACCTGGGAAGTAAAGACGATTATCGATTACATTTTGGTGATACACCTATCACAAGATTAATTAGAAAGATAGTAGGATTAGATAGACAAGCAGCTATGGCTGAGTTCTCACGTTTCTTAGATGATCAGAGCTTGAATTCTAGACAGATTCACTTTGTAGAATTATTAGTAGATTATATTGTGAAGAATGGTTTCATTGAAGACAAGAAGGTCTTGTTACAGGATCCTTTCAAGTCAATTGGTAGTATGAGTGCCTTATTTAAGGATAAGATGAATATTGCAAGAGAGATATTAAAGACTGTAGATACGTTTAGTGAAAGACTTTAAAAGAAAACGTTCACAATTTTGAGAGTATTCTATCACTATAAAAAATAATTATAATTTAAATTTTTGATAAAAACTAAGCAGAAAAATACCTAATCGGATATCCCTAAACTGCAAACGTTTACAGTAAATGCATTTTATAAATTGTGTAAATTTTCACAAAAGTATGCTTGTTTTTTCACAAGAACTCATGTATAGTGAACTTACAAAATATGAAGAAGAAATATTTTGGTCAATGGAGGATATAAAAATGGCTGATAAGAAAGTCGAAAAGAAAGTTGAAGAATGGACAGAAGAAAAGACTGATGCTTGCATTGATGAGTTAGTTAATAACGCATTAACAGCATTAGATGAATTCGAAGGTTTTGACCAGGAAACTGTTGACTACATCGTAGCAAAGATGTCAGTTGCTGGTCTTGATAAACACGGTGTTCTTGCAGAAGCTGCAGTGAAAGAAACTGGCCGTGGTGTATTTGAAGACAAAGCTGTTAAGAACTTATTCGCTTGTGAATATGTTACTAACAACATGCGTCATACAAAGACTGTAGGTATTATTAATGAAGATCCACTTACTGGTATCACTGAAATCGCTGAACCAGTTGGTGTTGTTTGTGGTATCGTTCCAGTAACAAACCCAACTTCTACAGTTATCTTTAAGTCTTTAATCGCTATGAAGACTAGAAACCCAATCATCTTCTCATTCCACCCAGGTGCTCATGACTGTTCAGTTATGGCTGCTAAGGTAATGTTAGATGCTGCAGTAAAAGCTGGTGCTCCTAAGAACGTAATCCAGTGGTTACCAATGAAATCTATGTATGCAACTAATGCATTAATGAATCATCCAGGTGTTGCTACTATCTTAGCTACTGGTGGTAACGCAATGGTTAAGGCTGCTTACTCTTGTGGTAAACCTGCTTTAGGTGTAGGGGCTGGTAACGTTCCTGCATATGTAGAAAAGTCTTGTAAAATCAAAATGGCAGCAAATGATATTTATTTATCAAAATCATTCGATAATGGTATGATTTGTGCATCTGAACAGGTTGTTGTTGTAGATCACGAAATCTATGATGAATTCAAGAAAGAACTTGGTCGTTATCATGTACATTTCTGTAATGCTGAAGAAAAGAAGAAACTTGAACAGTTCATGTTCGGTGCAACAGCATACAGTGAAAACGTAAATGAAGCTCGATTAAACAGCATCGTTCCAGGTAAGAACGCTACTTGGATTGCTGAACAGGCTGGCTTCAAAGTAGCTGATGATGTTCAGATCTTAGTTTGTGAAGTTAAGGAAATCGGTCCTAACGAACCAATGACTAGAGAAAAACTTTCTCCAGTATTAGGTATGATCAAAGCAAACTCTACTGAAGATGGTATTGAAAAGGCTGCTCAGACTGTTGAATTCAACGGTTTAGGACATTCAGCTGCAATCCATACTACTAATCATGAAATTTCTAAAGCATTTGGTAAGAGAATCAAAGCTATCCGTATTATTGAAAACGCTCCATCTACATTCGGTGGTATCGGTTCAGTATACAATGCATTCTTACCTTCATTAACACTTGGTTGTGGTTCTTATGGTCATAACTCAGTATCAAACAACGTAAGTGCTATTAACTTACTAAATATTAAGAGAATAGGGAGACGTAACAACAATATGCAATGGGTTAAACTTCCTCCAAAGATTTATTTCGAAAGAAATTCAATCAGATATCTTAGAGATATGAAGGAAATGAAGAAAGCAATGATCGTTACAGACAGAGGTATGTATGACCTTGGTTATGTAGGAAAGATCGAAGATGTTATCAGAAGAAGACGTAACAAAGTAGACGTTGACTTATTCATCGACGTTGAACCAGATCCATCTTTAGATATGACTCTTAAGGGTCTTGAAATCATGAAGAGCTTCCAGCCTGATACAATCATCGCTATCGGTGGTGGATCTTCAATGGATGCTGCTAAAGTTATGTGGTTAATGTATGAACATCCAGAAGTTAACTTCGATGACATCAAGCAGAAATTCATGGATATCAGAAAGAGAGCATTCAAGTTCCCAGAACTTGGTAAGAAAGCTAAGTTAGTATGTATTCCAACTACTTCAGGTACAGGTTCAGAAGTAACTCCATTCGCAGTTATCACTGATACTAAGGAAAACAAGAAATATCCATTAACTGACTACGCTTTAACTCCAACAATCGCAATTGTTGACCCTGAATTCGCTATGTCTATGCCACCAAGAATCGCTGCTGATACTGGTATCGACGTATTAACTCATGCTATTGAAGCATATGTTTCAATCTTAGCTTCTGACTTCACTGATGGTTGGGCTAAACAGGCTGTTAAGTTAGTATTCGAAAACCTTGAAAAGTCAGTACTTGAAGGTGATCCTGATGCTAGAATCAAGATGCATAACGCTGCATCAATCGCAGGTATGGCATTCGCTAACGCATTCTTAGGAATGAACCACTCATTAGCTCATAAGATCGGTGGAGAATGGCATATTCCTCATGGACGTACTAACGGTATGTTATTACCACATGTAATCAGATACAATGGTACAGTTCCAACTAAGTTAAACATCTGGCCAAAGATCGAAGACTATAAGGCAGATAAGAAATATAGAGAATTAGCAGAATTAATCGGCTTACATCCAAAGACTGATGCAGAAGGTGTTGAAATGTTCGCACAGGCTGTTGAAAAGTTATGGGTAAAAGTTGGTGGTGCTGTAAACGTTAAGTCACAGAACATCAGCAAAGCTGATTGGGAAGAATCAGTACATAGAATCGCTATGAACGCATACGAAGACCAGTGTACTCCTGCTAACCCAAGAATGCCTATGGTTAAAGATATGGAAACTATCCTAGAAACAATCTATGATTACGAATCTCCATTCGCTAAGAAATAATTCTTAAAACCATTTAGAGGAAAGCCTTACGGCTCTCCTCTTTTTTGTGTTAAATTATGTTAAATAATAACGGTTGTTGACTCATTATAATAAAATGACTACAATGGTCTGTCGGAGGACACTGTCATGAAACATAAACGTTTTTTATTCTTACTTACTGCAGCTGTCGCTTTCATTATTCAATTAATAGATATCATTTCTTATACAATCAAGTTTTCTATTACACAGACATTTGTGCTTGTTATTATACAGATGATTGGTTTAGTAGGTTATGCCTATGATGCAAGAAATGTAGTCAAAAATAAAAGAAGAATGTTTACTATACTTCATAGTATCGCATTCATCATCTACCTTATAAATCTTACTTATCAACTGTTCCTTAACCCAGCATTAAGACATGTCAAAGCATTCAGTAGTGTGAATATCAGTCCATTAAAGACAATACTTCTTTATTACACAGCTTATGAAAGACATACATTACCTATTAAGAATATTATTCTGAATATGATTGGGAATGTCATGTTGTTCATGCCTTTTGGTTATTTTATATATGTTCTATTCAAACCAATGCGTTCATTTCAACCTTATTTCTTCTTTTTCTTATTTATGATTGTAGGGGTAGAGGTTATTCAATACATTTGGAAGGTTGGATCAGCGGATATAGATGATATCATTCTGAATATGAGCGGCGTACTGATCCTATATATTGTATTGAAAATCCCATTCATTAAAAAATTATTTTGAATATTCAAAAATCATAGGCTAATGAAAATTATATTTCATAAGCACTGATTATACAGCGTTCATGAAGCTGAACCAGACACATCATTCAGATTGAAGTATACTCTATGGTATATCTCAAATAGATTTTTAACGAAAGAAGAAATTGTTTCTATTGTACATAATCTTGTTTTTGTGTTTAACATTGTTAATAATGTTAATGATATATATTATTAACTAGAAAAGATTTTTTCGGAAAATATTCTCTTATTTCATTTTACATGTTATTATATCTATAACTTACTACAAAATTGTAGTAAGTTATAGACAATGAAAGGTGGGGATAAATCATGTTAAGAAGAGATTTTTATTTGAACCAAATTATAAATAGTATGTGGGATGGTCAAGTAAAAGTGATTACTGGCCTAAGGAGAGTGGGAAAATCTGTACTACTTTTTGAATTGTTTAAAAATTATCTGATAGATAATCATATCAATAAGACTCAAATTATTACTTTATCCTTAGATCAAAGAAAATATTATAAATTTAGAAATCCTATCACTCTTTGTGAGCATGTAGAAGATTTGATTAAAGATTCTACTCAAAAATATTATTTGTTTATTGATGAAGTACAATTGTCAAAAACAGTTATTGATTCAGAAAATGACGGTATTCCAGTTACTATTTATGATATGCTAAACGAATTAAAATCTTATAAAAACTTAGATGTATATGTAACTGGTTCAAATTCTAAATTATTATCATCGGATATCATGACAGAGTTTAGAGGACGTTCAACTCAAATTCATGTATATCCCCTATCATTTGAAGAATATTATTCTTCTTATAATGGAGATGTTAGGGACTGTTTAGATGAGTATTTATTATATGGTGGAATGCCTAGAATCACTTCTTTTAAAGATGATATTTCGAAGAAAAAGTATTTATCTTCCCTATACGATGAGGTATACATAAAAGACATTATTGAACGTCATAATATTGAAAAACCTTATATATTAGAACAAATATTAGATTATTTATCTTCTCAAATAAGTTCTCTTACAAATCCAACAAATGTTGCTAATGCTATAAGCGATGCTAGAAAGCAAAAAGTAGATAATAACCTTGTTTCTAGTTACATTAACTATTCTATTGATGCGTTTTTAGTTTCAGTCGCAAGAAGATATGATATCAAAGGGAAATCATATTTTAAATATCCCAATAAGTATTATTTTACTGATCTAGGTTTAAGAAATGCAAGATTAAACTTTAGACAATACGACCCAGGACATCTTATGGAAAATGCTATTTACAATGAGCTTATTCGTAGAGGATATTCAGTAGATATTGGTGTTGTTATTGATAGGAGAAAAGGGAACTATGCATTAAAAGAAATAGATTTTGTAGTAAATGAAGGAGATCGTAGAATATATATACAATCTGCATTACGAATGGATGATGCTATTAAAATAGAATCTGAATTAGATTCGTTTAGATTAACTAATGATTTCTTTAAAAAAATCATTATAAGAAATGATATAAATCACAGTTATTATGATGATAATGGATTTTATCATTGCAGTCTTATCGATTTTTTATTAAATAGAGTCGATTTATTTTAACATGCCGAGAGCAGGAATTCTCTCTACCTCTATTAAAATGTGAAAGACTGTGATGGATAAAATTAGAAATACCTACAGCAATCATTTTCTATCAGTCATAGAAAGATAGTTTATTTTCTGAATATTTCTACTCCGCATTTCTCTTAAATCGTAATCTGCCGATTATGGGTATTCCAAAAAAATATATTAAACTAAAAAAATCACAAGTATTACACATCTTTTCTGTTACAATAATTGTATAAGAAAGAGGTGAATCTTGTGCTTTTTATTTTTCTACTATTGTTGTTCTTATATTTGTTCCTTACAAAATACTACATCACTGAAGATGTGATCGTAAAAGAAGTCCTTGAAGATAAGATCATATTTGAATCTGAGCTAGGAAAAGAAATTACACTCAAAGTAACAAAACCTCATGAATATCTAGAAGGACAAAAGGGACAAGTCTCATTCCATGGAGAAAGAATCGTATCATTTCAAAAAGCAGCCTAGAACGGCTGCTTTTTGATTAGATGACGTTAAAATGTTTTAATGCGTTATAAATACCATCATCTTCAATATCAGTTGTAATATACGTTACATAATCAAATAGAACAGGATTAGAATTACCCATAGCCACTGACTCCTTAGTATAAGTCAACATTGGTAGATCATTGGTAGAATCACCAATAGAAATACAATCATCAATAGAAGCACCAATGAGATCAATAAATGTCTGAATACCTGTTGCTTTAGAACATGCTTTAGGAACTACTTCAATGAAGTCTTCAGCACGCTGGATATATTCTAAATCATCTTTAAATGCATCCTTAAATGCTTCAATATCATCTTCTGGTGTATACCATGCAGTGAACTTATCAAAATTAGGTTCATCATCTTTATGATATACAGGAACATTTACCTTAATATCTTTATAACGCTCTTTGATTTCCTGAACTGTCTTTGTTTTAATTGTTTCAGGGAAATAAATAGATTCAGGACCTTCTAATACAGCATCGATATCTAATTCTACCGCTTTATTCACAATTCCTTTCTTTAATTCTGAAGGAAGTTTAGCATGATAGATTTCTTTACCATGATAGTAGATATTAGTCCCACAACCACAGATATAACCATCTAATCCTAATTCTTTAATTACATCTTCTATAATACAAATAGTACGTCCTGTATTCACCATCAGGATATGTCCATTATCCTGAGCTAGTTTAATCGCTTTTTTTGTACTTTCAGGAACAGTGAAGTCTGTTTCTGTAGATAAAGTACCATCGATATCAAAAAATATAACTCTTCTACTCATAAAAATTCTCCTTGTTTCTTAAACTAAAACATAAATAATTACATCTGTCAACTCCCTCTCAATTCTTGAAAATACCACATGATAGCGCATTAATTTACTATCAAGCGACATTGAACAGAAACATAATATGTGATAAGATTAAATAAGATTCAGAAAGGATTGAGAATATGTATAAGATTGTAAAAAAAGAAGTACTTAATGACGTTGTACAGCTAATGGAAGTACATGCGCCAATGGTTGCAAGAAAATGTGAACCAGGTCAGTTTATTATTTTACGTGTAGGAGAAGACGGAGAAAGAATCCCTCTTACAATTGCTGATTATGATAGAGAAAAGGAAACAATCACAATAATTTATCAGATTGTAGGTTACTCTACTAAACAGCTTGCTAAGTTAGAAGAAGGAGACTATATCACTGACTTCGTAGGTCCTCTTGGTGTCCCTACTCATCTTGAAAAGAAGGATCATGTTATCGGTGTAGCTGGTGGTGTAGGTAGTGCACCATTATTCCCACAGTTAAGAAAATTAGCAGAACTTGGTACTAAGGTTGATGTAATCATCGGTGGACGTGAAGAACAGTATGTATTATGGGCAGATCGTTTTAAAGAATTCTGTGATAATGTATATATCGCTACTAATGATGGTTCTGTAGGTACAAAAGGTTTTGTTACTGATGTTTTAACTGATTTACTTGATAAGGGTGAAAAGTATGATGAAGTTATTGCAATTGGACCAGTTGTAATGATGAAGGCAGTTGTTGGAGTAACTAAGCCTAGAGATATTAAGACAATGGTTTCACTTAACCCAATCATGATTGATGGTACTGGTATGTGTGGATGCTGCCGTGTTACTGTTGATGGTAAGATCAAGTTTGCCTGTGTTGATGGACCAGACTTTGATGGTTTAAATGTTGACTTTGATGAATTAATGGCAAGACAGAGAATGTTCAAGGAAGAAGAACATCTTGTTGACAGCAATGCAGACCGTATGTGTAACTTAATGAAGGGGGTTAAATAATATGCCTAATATGTCAAATAAAAAGGTAGAAATGCCTTCTCAGGAACCTGAAATTCGTGCAACTAACTTTAAAGAAGTTGCTTTAGGATATACTAAAGAAATGGCTCAGGAAGAAGCAGCACGCTGCTTAAACTGTAAAAAGCCTCGCTGTGTGGAGGGATGTCCAGTAAATGTACCTATTCCTCAGTTTATTCAGGAAGTAGTGAATGGTGATTTTGAAAAAGCTTATGAAATCATCACTACAGAAAATGCTTTACCTGCTATCTGTGGTCGTGTATGTCCACAGGAAAACCAGTGTGAAGGTAAGTGTGTAAGAGGCTTTAAGGGTGAATCAGTTGCGATTGGTAGACTTGAAAGATTCGTTGCTGATTATCATAGAAATCATGGTAAACCAACTGAAACTAAGATTGAAAAGAATGGCAAGAAAGTGGCTATTGTAGGCTCAGGACCTTCAGGTATTTCTTGTGCCGGTGAACTTGCTAAACGTGGTTATGATGTAACAGTATTTGAAGCATTACATAAAACGGGTGGTGTATTATCTTATGGTATCCCAGAATTCCGTTTACCAAAAGATTTAGTACAGGCTGAAATTGATGGTGTTGCAGACTTAGGTGTTAAGTTTGAAACAAACGTTGTAGTTGGTCGTTCTATCACAATTGATGAATTACAGGAAAGTGGCTATGATGCTGTATTCGTAGGTGCTGGTGCTGGTTTACCTCGTTTCCAGGGTATCCCAGGTGAAAACCTTGATGGTGTTTATGCTGCAAACGAATTCTTAACTCGTGTTAACTTAATGAAGGGTTATGAATTCCCTAAACATCCTACTCCAGTTAAAGT
>OIYQ01000171.1_pt1 | contig 25891 bp, 24 predicted proteins | sample 1588311 | NCBI WGS metagenome assembly OIYQ01 (sample SAMN03283244) | human gut metagenome | biome: human-associated habitat; material: feces | host: Homo sapiens | place: Peru | collected 2012
AGACCCTTGCCGTAGCTGTTCACGTTCTGACCCAGCAGGGTGATCTCCTTATAGCCCGCTTCCACAAGGCTGCGGAACTCGGCAAGGATATCGCCGGGCTTGCGGCTCTTCTCGCGGCCGCGGACATAGGGCACGATGCAGTAGGTGCAGAAGTTGTCGCAGCCGTACATGATAGGCAGCCATGCACGGAACTCGCTCTCGCGCCGGATGGGGATATTCTCCACGATGACCGGACGCTGGGCGGGGTCCAGCAGCACCCGCTTATGCTTTTGCAGTTTCTGTGCCACCAGCTGCGGCAGGGTGTCGATGCCGTCCACGCCGAACACCAGATCCACATAGGGGTAGCTCTTGCGCAGCTTTTCCACAACGTGCTGTTGGTTAGCCATACAGCCGCACAGGCCGATGATGAGGCCGGGCTTTTTCTCCTTCAGCCCCTTCAGCGCACCCACATTGCCGAACACCCGCTGCTCGGCGTGCTCGCGCACGGCGCAGGTGTTGAACAGGATCAGGTCGGCATCCTCAGGCTTATCGCACAGGCCGTAGCCGATATCCACCAGCACGCCCTTGATGCGCTCGCCGTCGTTGACGTTCTGCTGACATCCGTAGCTGTGCACAAAGGCCAGCGGCGGGGTGTCGTAGGTCTGCCGCACCAGCTCGGCGGCAACGGCATTATGTTCAAAGTTAATGTATTCCAAAAAAACCATCCTTCTCCGCCGGGCAGGGTAGCCCCATGCGGCGAAACTCTATTTTCTGCTATTTTATAAAAGACACTCTTTAGTATACCCTGTTTGGCCGCTGCGGGCAAGAGGGAACGCGCAAATTTTATGCCTGTTTGACCGCTGCCGCCTCTGCATCCTGCTTGCGGCAGCACTCTTCGCACACGCCAAGCAGCACCACGGCGCAGTCCTGCACCCTGCCCTTCTGGTTTTTGACCAGTTCCATCACCTGTTTTCCGTCCACCTCTGCATCGGTCACGCCGCCGCAGACGGTGCAGTACAAATGGCTGTGCCACGGCAGAGTGTGGTCAAAGCGGTCTGCCTTGCCGGGGATGGATACCCGGCGCACACGCCCGGCCTCCACCAGACTGTTCAGGTTGCGGTATACGGTGCCAAGGCTCAGGTTCGGGCACTCCTGCGCGGCTTTATCGTAAATTTCCTCCGCAGTCGGGTGGTCGCACAGCCGCTCCACCGTCTGCATGACAAGTTCCCGCTGTTTTGAGTAACGCATATCCATCCTCCTTTTTCACACGGTTCAGACGTTTTCTTCCCCTTTGATCTTTGCCCAGTACGCCCGGGCGGCCTGCTCGGTCTTGTTGTCGCCAAAGGTGTAGTATTTGGTATCCTTCAGCACATCCGGCAAATACTGCTGCTGCACCCAGTGGTTTGCGTAGCTGTGGGCGTATTTGTAGTTCTGCCCCTTTACCAGCGCATCCTCGCCGTCAAAGTGCTTGTTTTGCAGCTGGCGCGGGATGGGGCCGGTGCGCCCGGCCTGCACATCCGCAATGGCTGCGTTGATGGCATCGTGGGCGCTGTTGGATTTGGGACTGGTGGCCACCAGAATGACTGCATCCGCAAGCGGCAGACGCGCTTCCGGCAGACCCACCATGTTGGCAGCATCCACTGCCGCCTTGACGATGGGGATGATCTGCGGGTAGGCAAGCCCCACATCCTCGCAGGCGCACACCATCAGGCGGCGGCAGGCAGAGGGCAGGTCTCCCGCTTCCAGCAGCCGTGCCAGATAATGCAGCGCCGCGTCCGGGTCGGAGCCGCGCATGGACTTCTGGTAGGCAGAAACGATGTCGTAGTGGTCGTCGCCCTCCCGGTCGTAGCGCATGGCGGTGCGGCGGGTGACCTGCCGGATCATATCCAGAGTAATGCGCTTTTCTCCGTTTTCCACCGGTGCCGCCGTGACTGCAAAGTCCAGACAGCCCAGCGCCTTGCGCAGATCGCCCCCGGCGCTTTCGGCCAGATAGGCACAGGCGTCCTCGTCCATGCACACCGGCACCTGCTCCCCCTCGGAAAGGCGCTGCACGGCGTTGCGCACACCGCGCTCCACGTCCGCTGCGGCAAGGGGCTTGAACTCAAACACGGTGCAGCGGGAAAGCAGCGCGTTATAGATGTAAAAATAGGGGTTCTCGGTGGTGGAAGCGATCAGGGTGACGCTGCCGTCCTCGATACATTCCAAAAGGCTCTGCTGCTGCTTTTTGTTCAGGTATTGGATCTCGTCCAGATACAGCAAAATGCCGCCCGCCGCTGCCAGCGTGCCGATATCCTTGAGCACCGCCTTGATATCCCCGGTGCCGCAGGAGGTGCCGTTGAGCTTGTGCAGGGTCATGCCGCTGTTCTCGGCAATAATGCGTGCCACCGTGGTCTTTCCGGTGCCGGAGGGGCCGTAAAAGATCATGTTAGGGATGCGCCCGCTCTCAATGGTGCGGCGGAACACCCGTCCCGGCGCCAGCAAATGCTGCTGCCCGCACACATCCGCCAGCGTTTTGGGGCGTAGGCGCTGCGCAAGAGGTTCGTTCATGGTGAGTTCTCCTTCCCTGCCCGCAAGGCACTTTTTATATAGTATAGCGCATTTAGAAAAGGAGAACAAGGGCTTTTCTGAAAATCATTCTCAGATAATGCCCCGCAAACATTTACAAATCCTGTCAAACATGGTATGATTCAGGTATTCCCTTTCAAAGGAGGTTTGTCCCATGCCGGTACGAAAAAAGGCCCCGGAGGACCTTACCGCAAAAAAAGCGTTGGCGCTGGAGGTCATCCGGCGTCTCAAGGCCGAATACCCGGATGCAGGGTGTACGCTGGACTATGACCACGCATGGCAGCTGCTAGTCAGTGTGCGGCTGGCCGCCCAGTGTACGGATGCCCGGGTGAACATTGTGGTGGAAGAGCTGTTTGCAAAATACCCCAGTGTGGCGGCGCTGGCTGCCGCCGAACCGGAGGACATTGAAGCCATCGTCAAGCCCTGCGGACTGGGACACTCCAAGGCGCGGGATATCTCGGCCTGTATGCGGATGCTGCGGGATCAATACAACTGCCGGGTGCCTGACACGTTTGAGGCATTGCTTGCCCTGCCCGGCGTGGGGCGCAAGAGCGCAAACCTCATCATGGGGGATGTGTTCGGCAAGCCCGCCATCGTTACCGACACCCACTGCATCCGGCTGTGCAATAAAATCGGCCTTGTGGACGGCATCAAGGAGCCGCAGAAGGTGGAGATGGCCCTGTGGAAGATCATCCCGCCGGAGGAAGGCAGCGACCTTTGCCACCGCTTTGTGATGCACGGCCGCGCGGTATGCAACGCCCGCAAGCCGGAATGCGAAAAATGCTGTTTGAAGGACATCTGCCGCACCGCCCGCGAAGCCGCCGGGCAGCAGGCAGAGCCGTGATTTTTAAGGAGGTATAACCTATGATCACTTTAACGATTTTGCTCATTGTCGCCCTGCTGTGTGTGCTGGTGGGCTGTCTGACCGGCCTGCTGACACTGGTGGGCGTGCTGGCTTCCCTTTTTGTGGGCGTGCTGGTGGGCGCACTGGCCGGATATCTGGCCGGGCGCTTTATGGGCACCGAAACTTCCCTTGGCCGCAACATCCTGATGGGTGTGCTGGGCAGCTTTGTGGGCGAGTTTTTGTTCGGCCTGCTGGGCATCCACGCTTCCGGCAGCTTTTCTTCCTTTGCCATCTCGGTGATCGGTGCCTGCATCTGCATCTGGATCGGGCAGAAAATTGCTGAGTAAGTTCTTTGTATCAATATACCGCCGCGTTCTGCTGCCGGAGTTTCCGGGCAGAGTGCGGCGGCTTTTTTATGGGCGTTCTGCCGGATAATCCCTTGCCCGGGCTGTGTAAACCGCCAAACTTTCTGCCAATTCTTGACAGGCATTCCCTGCCGTTGTATCGTTGACCCAGAAACGGAGGGTTCAACATGGACAAAGCACTTGCACATATTTCCGAGGACAAAACTCGCACCCAGACCGTCTACGAGCACCTTTCCGGCACAGCGCGCCTTGCCGGAGCTTTTGCCGCACCCTTTGGCGCTGCGCAGGAGGCTGCATATACCGCATGGCTGCATGACATTGGCAAATACAGTGCAGCTTTCCAGCAGAGACTAGCGGGCGGTGCTGCAACCGACCACTCGACCGCCGGTGCGCAGGAGGCGATGAAAGGCTGTGCGCCCCATGTTCAGGCCGCCTTTGCCATAGCCGGGCACCACACCGGTCTGCCGGACGGCGGCAACCGAAGGACAGCCGATGCCGCTGACGCCACCCTCTTCGGACGGCTGAAAAAGCCGGTGGAGCCTTACGATGGCTGGCGTGAGGTCACCCTGCCCCAGAGCGCCCCGCCGGACTGGGCAAACCGCGACCCGCTGGATTTTGCATTTTTCACCCGGATGCTCTACTCCTGCTTGGTGGATGCGGATTTTATCGACACCGAAACTTTTATGAACGGGCAGGCCGCGCCCCGGGGCAACAGCACCGCGCTTTCCTCTCTGCTAGAAAAGGTGCGTACCAAGGCGGCTGGCTATCTTGCGGCACAGAGCATCTCGCCGGTAAGCTGCCAGCGCAATGCCGTGCTGCGGGCCTGCATGGAAAAAGGTGCCCACGGCACACCGGGGCTGTATACCCTCACCGTGCCCACCGGCGGCGGCAAGACCTTCGCCTCCCTTGCCTTTGCGCTGGAACAGGCCGCAGCGCAGGGCATGAAGCGGGTGATCTACGTTATCCCGTATATGTCCATCATCGACCAGACTGCCGCTGTTTTTGCAGACCTTCTGGGTGCAGAAAACGTTCTGGCGGATTACTCCTGCGCAGACTACAAAAGCCTTGAACAGGAAAAGCTAAACCCTGCGCAGTACCGCCAGCTGTTGGCCAGCGAAAACTGGGATGCGCCCGTTGTGGTGACCACTGCGGTGCAGTTTTTTGAATCGCTGTACGCCAACCGCAGCAGCCGTTGCCGCAAGCTGCACAACATTGCGGACAGCGTGATCATCTTTGACGAAGCGCAAACCCTGCCCACCAGTTATCTGCTGCCCTGCGTCAGCGCTATTGCGCAGCTGGTACGGCATTACCACACCACGGCCGTGTTATGCACCGCCACCCAGCCCGCACTGGAGCCATACTTCCGGCAGTTTGCGCCGGAGCTGCCCTTACAGGAGATCGTGCCGGACACTGCCACTTTATACAGCACCCTGCGCCGCACCGCCCTTTGCGACGCCGGAGAGCTGACGCAGGAGGCGCTGACCGCACAGCTTTGCGCACTGCCGCAGGTGCTGTGCGTGGTGAACCGGCGCAAAACGGCGCAGGAAGTGTACGCCGCCCTGCCCACCGAGGGCAGCTACTGCCTGACCACCCTGCTGTGCGCCGCAGACCGCCGCCGCCAGCTGGCAGAGATCCGGCAACGGCTGCGGGAGGGGCTGCCCTGTCGAGTGGTGTCTACCTCGCTGATCGAAGCCGGTGTGGACGTGGATTTCCCCGCCGCATACCGGGAGCAGTGCGGGCTGGACTCCCTTTTGCAGACCGCCGGGCGCTGCAACCGGGAGGGACGCCGCAGCGCGGAAGAGAGCTTGGTATACCGTTTTGAGCTGGAAGGCTGCGGCGTCCCAAAGATGCTGCGCCAGAACGTGCACGCTATGCAGTATGCAGCTAGCTGCACCGCAGCGCTGGACAGCCCGGAGGCGGTCAAGGCTTATTTTAAGGAGCTGTATTTCGCGCGGGGCGAGGCCGCACTGGACACAAGCGGCATTCTGGACGCCCTGCGCAAGGGGATCTCGGGCTGCATTTTCCCGTTTGCGCAGGTGGCAGAGCAGTTCCATCTGATCGAAGCGCCTACCCGCACCGTTTACCTGCCTGTTGGCGAAGGCAAAGCCCTTTGCGAGCAGCTGCGCAGCGGAACTGTGAGCCGCGCACTTTACCGCAAGCTGGGCGCTTACAGCGTAGCCTGCTATGCCCAGCAGTTTCAGGCATTGAGGGACGCTGGGGCGCTGGTTCCACTGCCCAACGGCAGCGCCATCCTGACTGACAGCACCCTGTACGATGCCAAGACCGGGCTTTCCATGGATGTGGAGACCGGAAAAGGCCTGTTTTTCTGACAAAAAAGTAGAAATAAGGCAAAGATAATGCTTAGAAGTCCTTTTTATTGTATTTTATCTGTTGTAATATAGTATTTAATAAATGAAGAAACGGCAAAGCATCTGTCGCTCTGCCGTTTCCCCGTCATACATCCATAACCTACTAATTATTTCTATCCACATCCCAGTGCTCTCACCGGATGACAGCAACAGTATACGAAAAAAAGCATTAAATTGCAAGTTTCCCCTTGTATTATTGATCAAATTGTGTTATTCTAGGCTCAGAAAAGCTTATACATCCTTTACCTAGTAATTGAATCGCAGAAAGAGGTGGTTTATATGGGCAAGTTTTCTCTTTGCCTGAAGATTCAAATAAGCTTTGAAAGGAGGTGGTGTTCATGTCCATGCTGATCGAGGTCTGGGGCGGCTACGCCTGCTTTTCAAGACCGGAGATGAAAACCGAGCGTGTATCCTACGACATCATGACGCCCTCGGCGGCGCGCGGGCTGGTAGAAGCAATTTACTGGCACCCGGGCATGAAGTACCATATCGACCGCATCTACCTGCTTAACCCGGTGCAGTTTGCCAGCATCCGGCGCAACGAGGTCAAGGCCACCTTGCTGTCCTCGGCGGCGCTCAGTGCAGCCAAGGGCGGCGAGGTGCCCATGCTGTGCACAGCAGAGAACATCCAGCAGCGGGCAGCGCTGGTGCTGCAAAATGTGCACTATGTCATCGACTGCCATTTTACCATGACCGAAAAAGCCGCACCCGGCGATAACCCGGGCAAATTTCAGGATATCCTACGGCGGCGGCTTGCCAAGGGGCAGTGCTATCACCAGCCCTGCTTTGGCTGCAGGGAGTTTCCGGCAAACTTCCGGGAATGGCACGGCAGCGCCGAGGAGATCCCCGCGCTGCCCCTCACGCAGGATCTTGGCTTTATGCTGTATGATCTTGACTACTCCGACCCGGAAAATATCCGCTCCCAGTTCTTCCGGGCAAAGCTGGAAAACGGCGTGCTGGACTGCCGGGATGTGGAGGTGTTCACATGATCTTACAGGCGCTTACGGCCTATTACGAGCAGCTTGTCCGGCAGGGCAAACTCTCTGCCCCCGGCTGGGACGACAGCTTTAAAGTGAGCTATGAGCTGCGCCTGAACGATGCCGGACAGCTGTTCCGCATTGTCCCCCTTCTCACCGAAAAGACCATGGGCAAAAAGACAGTCCTTGCCCCGCGTGCAATGCGTGTACCGGCGCATGTCAAGCGTGCCTCCGGCATTGCAGCCAACTTTTTGTGCGATAACTCTACCTATTTGCTGGGCGCAGACGAAAAAGGCAAGCCGGAGCGCTCTGCGGATTGCTTCAAAGCCTGCGCCAAATTGCATCACGCCATTCTGGACGGCGTAGACAGCCCCGCTGCCCGGGCGCTGCTTGCTTATTTTGACAGCTGGGACCCGGCGCAGGCTGCCACGCATCCCCTGTTGCAGGAGCAGTGGAAGGAAATCACCGGCAACGCCAATTTGATCTTTGGCTACGAAGCTGCCGACCACAGTCACAGTTTTGTCAACGACGACCCTGCCATTCAAAACGCATGGCAGGCGCACTACAACGACCGCTCCGCCGATTTGGACATGGGGCAATGCCTGATTACCGGAAAATATGCCCCCATCGAGCGCACCCATCCGAATATCAGCGGTGTGCCCGGGGCGCAAAGCTCCGGTGCAGCGCTGGTATCCTTCAACGCACCGGCCTTCTGCTCCTACGGCCACGAGCAGGGCGATAACGCCCCTGTCAGCAAGTACGCCGCCTTTGCCTATACCACTGCGCTGAATTATCTCTTGGCTGACCGTAAAAATCATTGTCGCATTCTAGGTAGTGGCAGTAGCTCCACTGCCATGGTATACTGGGCCGAAAATGCAGAACCAGCTTATTCCGATGCTTTTTCTATGTTTTTTTCCAGTGACTTGAGTGCCGAACTCGCTGCAATAATGAAAAAGTTAGCGCTTGGACAACATGTACATTTTAACGGTATTGAGTTACAGCCCGATGAGCATTTCTGTATTCTGGGTCTTTCACCAAACGCAGCACGACTATCTGTTCGTTTTTTCATGCGGGATACCTTTGGAGCATTTGCCAAGAATCTCCAGCGTTTTTTAGATGAGACTGCAATCGCCCGGCCAGACCTCGACACACGCGAATATCTATCTGTCTGGTCTGTTGCTCTGACTACGGTACGCACCGTCAAAGGCAGTACGCCGCCCGACCCGTCCCCGCAGTTAGCCGGTGACCTGCTGCGCGCCGTGCTGACCGGCGGGCGTTACCCCGCTACCCTATTGAACGGTGTGACCCTGCGCATCCGTGCCGAGCAAGCCGTGACCCGTGGCCGGGCTGCCGTGATCAAAGCGTATTACCTGCGTAATTACCCTACCGAGCTGAACAAGGAGGTCTATACTGTGAGCCTGAACGAAACCACCAATGTTCCCTATCTTCTGGGGCGGCTGTTCTCTGTGCTGGAGGCCGTGCAAAAGGCTGCAAATCCCGGCATCAACACCACCATCAAAGACCGGTATTTCAATGCCGCCTGTGCCACGCCGGGCATGGCCTTCCCCACCCTGCTGCGGCTGAGCCAGAAGCATCTGCAAAAGCTGAATGACGGCCTTGCCACCTACTACGATAAGCAGATCACCGAACTGATGGCGCAGCTGCCGGAAAGCGGTTTCCCTGCCCGGCTCAGTCTGCCGGATCAGGGCAAATTCACCATCGGTTACTACCACCAGACCCAGAAACGCTTTGCCAAAAAGAACGAGGAGGAATAAAAAATGTCTGCACCTATCAAGAATCGCTACGATTTCGTCATTCTGTTCGATGTGGAGAACGGCAACCCCAACGGTGACCCCGATGCCGGCAACATGCCCCGCATCGACCCCGAGACCGGCTACGGTCTGGTGACCGATGTCTGCCTGAAGCGCAAGATCCGCAACTATGTGGAAACGCTGAAGGAGGACGCCCCCGATGCCGACAATTACCGCATCTATGTCAAGGAGGGCGTGCCCCTGAACCGCAGCGATGCCGAGGCGCTGGAGCACAACGGTCTGACCCCCAAAGACGACCTGAAAAAGGCCAAGAAAAGCGACCCGGAGATCGACCGCAAACTGCGGGATTATATGTGCGAGCATTTCTATGATATCCGCGCCTTTGGCGCCGTGATGACTACCTTTGTCAAGGGTGCGCTGAACTGCGGTCAGGTGCGCGGCCCGGTACAGCTGAGCTTTGCCCGCTCTGTGGACCCCATCGTGCCGCAGGAGGTGACCATTACCCGCGTAGCCATCACCACCGAGGCAGACGCCGAAAAGAAGAACAGCGAAATGGGCAACAAGCATATCGTGCCCTACGGCCTGTACCGCGCCGAGGGTTACGTTTCTGCCAATCTTGCCCGCAAGACCACCGGCTTCTCGGAGGAGGACTTGCGGCTGCTGTGGCAGGCTATCCTGAATATGTTCGAGAACGACCACAGCGCCGCCCGCGGCAAGATGGCCGTGCGGGAGCTGATCGTGTTCAAGCACGATTCCGAGCTGGGCAATGCGCCCGCCTACAAGCTGTTTGACGCCGTTACCGTGGCGCACAAGGCCGAGGTGGTCGCGCCCCGCAGCTATCAGGACTACACCGTTACGGTGGCCGACACCCTGCCGGAGGGTGTGCACTGCGAGAGGTTCCACTGATGGACGCGCCGGATGACTACCTGCAAATGTCCGGCATCCAACATTTTGCCTTCTGCCGCCGCCAGTGGGCACTGATCCATCTGGAGCAGCAGTGGGCAGAAAATCTGCGCACCACTGAGGGACAGCTGAACCATGCCCGCTGCCACGATGATACCCGCACCGAGCGCCGTGGCGATCTGCTGATCACCCGGGGCATGCGGGTGGTCAGCCACCGGCTGCGGATGTCGGGCAACTGCGACGTGGTGGAGTTCCGGGCTTGCGCGGATGGTATTCCGCTGCAAAGCACCCTCGGGCGCTGGCAGCCCTACCCGGTGGAGTACAAACACGGCCACGCAAAAGAAACCGATGCCGACCGGCTGCAATTATGCGCTCAGGCCATGGCGCTGGAAGAAATGCTGGTGTGCCATATCCCGGAAGGGGCGCTGTATTATTGCGAGACGAAGCGGCGGGAGGTCGTACCTTTTACCGATGAACTGCGCAGCACTACCCGGCAGATGGCAGACGAGATGAACCAGTATTTTGCCCGCGGCTACACCCCAAAGGTAAAGCCCAGCAAGCACTGCAACGCCTGCTCCCTGAAAGAGCTCTGCCTGCCGGTGCTCTGCCAGAAGGCAGACGCCAAGGACTATCTGCGGCGTTATCTGGACGAGACGGCCACGGAGGTGACACCATGCGGCAATTCCTGAACACCCTATTCGTTCTCAGCGAGGACGCTTACCTCACGCTGGACGGCGAAAACGTTGTGGTCAGCCGTGGGAAATCCGAGGTCGGGCGGGTGGCGCTGCACACGCTGGAAAGCATCCTCTGCTTCAGTTACGCCGGTGCCAGCCCCGCGCTGATGGGCAAATGCGGGCGTATGGGCATCGACCTGAGTTTTTATAGCCCGCGCGGACGCTTTTTAGCGCGCACTGTGGGCGAGGAGCGCGGCAACGTATTGCTGCGGCAGACCCAGTACGCTGTTGCCGCCAGTGAAGCGCTCAGTTGCAGCTATGCCCGCAGCTTTATTCTGGGCAAGGTGTACAATGCCCGCTGGGTGCTGGAGCGTGTCACCCGGGACCACCCGCAGCGGGTGCCCGTGGACGAATTGAAACAGACCAGCGCCCAGCTGGCTGCCGCCCTGCCGCTGGTGGAAAGCTGCGAAGATCTGGAGCAGCTGCGCGGGCTGGAGGGTGAAGCCGCACAGCGGTACTTTGACCGGTTCAACGCGCTGATCTTACAGCAGAACGATGCTTTTGTGTTCACCTGCCGCAGCCGCAGACCGCCGCTGGACAACGTGAACGCGCTGCTGTCCTTTGCCTATTCCCTGCTGGCCAGCGATTGCGCCGCCGCACTGGAAGGTGCCGGGTTAGATCCCTATGTGGGCTTTCTGCACCGTGCCCGCCCCGGGCGGCGCAGCCTTGCGCTGGATCTGATGGAGGAACTGCGCGCCGTTTTGGCTGACCGTTTCGTGCTGTCCTGTATCAACCAGAAAGTGCTGAACGCAAAGCACTTTGAAAAGCAGGAAAACGGTGCCGTTCTGCTGACCGAGGAAGGACGCCGCGCGTTCCTGAACGCATGGCAGCAGAAAAAAGGCGAAGTCATCACCCACCCGTTTTTGAAGGAAAAGCTCTGCTGGGGACTTGTGCCCTATGTGCAGGCGTTGCTGCTGGCGCGCACCCTGCGGGGCGATTTAGAGGTCTACCCTCCGTTTTTCTGGAAGTGAGGTGCAACCATGCTGGTACTGATCACCTACGATGTAAACACCGAGACCTCTGCCGGACGCAAGCGGCTGCGTAAGGTTGCCAAGAAGTGCGTGGATCATGGGCAGCGGGTGCAGAATTCCGTGTTCGAGTGCCTGCTGAACGCTTCGCAGTACGCAGTGCTCAAGGCAGAGCTGACCGCCCTGATCGACCCTGCCTTGGACAGTCTGCGGTTCTACCAGCTGGGCAACAATTACCAGACTAAGGTCGAGCACGTTGGGCTGCACCCAGAGTTTGCGCAGGATAGTGTGCTGATCTTTTGATGCCCGCCAGTGCGAACCGGAAGCGCACATGGTTTTTCTGGACGCTTCGCACCGGAATACCAGCCGTTTGTGTAAGTAACGGTGTGATTTTGCGGTTTGTTTTACAGGCACCTCTTTGCAATTTGTGCAGAGAGGTGTATAATGAAACAAAAGCAGAGAGTTTTCTCTCTGTTTTTGCTGTCGCCCTCCTCGCGGAGGGCGTGGATAGAAATGTCGTTGAACTTTGCAAGTCTGTAGCCGGTGTAGGTCGCCCTCCTCGCGGAGGGCGTGGATAGAAATCAATTTATTAAAATTTTATTTTTGCTTGCGCGATGGTCGCCCTCCTCGCGGAGGGCGTGGATAGAAATAACCGAATGTGTGAAATCATGGCAAAAGATAAGACAGTCGCCCTCCTCGCGGAGGGCGTGGATAGAAATATTGTCTACATTTTGATCCCTAAAAAATTCGTTCCAGTCGCCCTCCTCGCGGAGGGCGTGGATAGAAATACGAATACCATCGCATGATGGCAACAGCAGAAGCGGTCGCCCTCCTCGCGGAGGGCGTGGATAGAAATTCCCATAAAATGCTTGAAATTGTCCCACAGGATACGTCGCCCTCCTCGCGGAGGGCGTGGATAGAAATAAGCATTTTATGGGAGAAGTAGAAGACACGCCATGTCGCCCTCCTCGCGGAGGGCGTGGATAGAAATGTTGATGGGCGTTACGCTCATTGCACCTGTTTCGCCGTCGCCCTCCTCGCGGAGGGCGTGGATAGAAATCCACACTTTTTCTTTGTCGTTTTCGAATTTGCCGCGTCGCCCTCCTCGCGGAGGGCGTGGATAGAAATCAACTCGATTGCGTTGGCAAAACTTTTCATCTGCCGTCGCCCTCCTCGCGGAGGGCGTGGATAGAAATTACCATGCGCCAGTGGAAAATGAAATCAGAGAAAGTCGCCCTCCTCGCGGAGGGCGTGGATAGAAATAATTCCAAAGGAAAAAGCGTTTGAAGAAGTTTCTAAGTCGCCCTCCTCGCGGAGGGCGTGGATAGAAATTGTTTTACGGCCGCAAACTGGGCATGAATGAGCATGTCGCCCTCCTCGCGGAGGGCGTGGATAGAAATAAAGCGCTGCAGATCGCGGGCAAGCGCATCCTGCAGTCGCCCTCCTCGCGGAGGGCGTGGATAGAAATCCTGCTGCTGCGGAGCTGGAAAAGAGCATGACGTGGGTCGCCCTCCTCGCGGAGGGCGTGGATAGAAATGGCAACGAAGGTCTGTGGGCTGTTATCATCCTTGGTCGCCCTCCTCGCGGAGGGCGTGGATAGAAATCCCACAGTCACATTTGCACACCCATGTGCGTTCCGGTCGCCCTCCTCGCGGAGGGCGTGGATAGAAATCAGTCAGGACGAAGCCCAGACCGAGGACGGCAGACAGTCGCCCTCCTCGCGGAGGGCGTGGATAGAAATAAAAATGCGTTTTGATTTGGCTGTGTCGTTGGCGTCGCCCTCCTCGCGGAGGGCGTGGATAGAAATGTTGCCTCTCGTTTTCTGCCGATGCAGTACACTGGTCGCCCTCCTCGCGGAGGGCGTGGATAGAAATTTTTTCTATCACAAAGCCCATGACCGTGCGGGCTGCGATGGTCGCCCTCCTCGCGGAGGGCGTGGATAGAAATCCGTTTGACAGCATTCCCGGATGCATCCGTTGACGTCGCCCTCCTCGCGGAGGGCGTGGATAGAAATATCGGCTGCGGGCGCTGCGGTTGTGCCTGTTGCAGTCGCCCTCCTCGCGGAGGGCGTGGATAGAAATTGGTGCGCAAACTATCACGGCGCTGGCGATCCTGTCGCCCTCCTCGCGGAGGGCGTGGATAGAAATATACAAAACGGGTTCAGCAGTCAAAATCGGAAGCGTCGCCCTCCTCGCGGAGGGCGTGGATAGAAATCGGTATAGCTTACACCAACAACAAGAACAGTTGAAAGTCGCCCTCCTCGCGGAGGGCGTGGATAGAAATGTAGCGGTCGTTTTTGCAGTCGCACTCGATAGGCCAGTCGCCCTCCTCGCGGAGGGCGTGGATAGAAATAAGCCGGCACTGCTCGAGCACCAAAAAAGATGTAAGTCGCCCTCCTCGCGGAGGGCGTGGATAGAAATCAGCTCGCCGGTCTCTGTGTTGAGCACTTTCTTGGGTCGCCCTCCTCGCGGAGGGCGTGGATAGAAATAGCTTCTTGGTCGTACCATCATAGACGTTATAGGGTCGCCCTCCTCGCGGAGGGCGTGGATAGAAATTCCAACGCGGCGAACATTGAAAAAATTGTCGAGAGTCGCCCTCCTCGCGGAGGGCGTGGATAGAAATTGAAAACTGCGGTTAAGGACCACGACACCGGACGTCGCCCTCCTCGCGGAGGGCGTGGATAGAAATGTTAGAGATCTGCGTGACGTAGAAAAAGCTCTGGAGTCGCCCTCCTCGCGGAGGGCGTGGATAGAAATATCCCTGTCTGCAAGGCGCAGCTGGATCTGGGTCCGTCGCCCTCCTCGCGGAGGGCGTGGATAGAAATGGTTTATTTTCCGTGGCTGCGTCCCTTGCAACGGTCGCCCTCCTCGCGGAGGGCGTGGATAGAAATATCACAAAACGCATGGGCATCCGAGACGGCGCGAAGTCGCCCTCCTCGCGGAGGGCGTGGATAGAAATGTCATCTCCTGCATCTCCTGCCCGGAGCGCAGAAGTCGCCCTCCTCGCGGAGGGCGTGGATAGAAATCGTGCTACATCGTCACCGCTGAAAGCTATGAGGATGTCGCCCTCCTCGCGGAGGGCGTGGATAGAAATTATACCGTCTTGAAAGCCAACGGCGGCGACCAGAAGTCGCCCTCCTCGCGGAGGGCGTGGATAGAAATGAGCAATGGGAGCAACCATAGAAGAAAAGAGAGAGGTCGCCCTCCTCGCGGAGGGCGTGGATAGAAATTATATTTCACTTCTCGGGTGTCAAAGTGCACCCAGTCGCCCTCCTCGCGGAGGGCGTGGATAGAAATTGCTTGCGCCGCTTTTGCTGCTTGCTGGATTTCCGTCGCCCTCCTCGCGGAGGGCGTGGATAGAAATAATTGATTAAAATTTTATTTTTGCTTGCGCGATGGTCGCCCTCCTCGCGGAGGGCGTGGATAGAAATAGCCAGTCGTTCACTTGTTGCACGTTGGTACCTGCTTGTCGCCCTCCTCGCGGAGGGCGTGGATAGAAATAAGTCCTTGCTGGTAGCTCCGGTTGTGCCGTACGGTCGCCCTCCTCGCGGAGGGCGTGGATAGAAATTACATCCGATGCACTGCCCGCACGGTATTAACATGTCGCCCTCCTCGCGGAGGGCGTGGATAGAAATACCTCCTTTTTTGCTTCTGCTTCTGCTTGTGCCGCGTCGCCCTCCTCGCGGAGGGCGTGGATAGAAATAAAACCTATGAAAAAAGGGTACGACTACGAAATGAGTCGCCCTCCTCGCGGAGGGCGTGGATAGAAATTGCTCCAGAACCGTTCAAGCCCTTGCTGATAGCTCCGTCGCCCTCCTCGCGGAGGGCGTGGATAGAAATGTTTAGTCTGCTTACGGACCTTTTTGTCAGAGAAGTCGCCCTCCTCGCGGAGGGCGTGGATAGAAATCACTTTCTGAGTGTCCGCTGCCGCTGCTGGTGCTGTCGCCCTCCTCGCGGAGGGCGTGGATAGAAATTTTGCAGACCGGCGGCGTTGCAAGCATGGTGGAGAGTCGCCCTCCTCGCGGAGGGCATGGATAGAAATAGTGATCTGGCACAGGGCTACCGCGCAAGTGACAGGTCGCCCTCCTCGCGGAGGGCGTGGATAGAAATTGGACATGTACGGACGGTTTACGGTGGAGTTTGAGTCGCCCTCCTCGCGGAGGGCGTGGATAGAAATCAGAATGCTGCGGCAGAAGGTGCACGCATCCCGCGGTCGCCCTCCTCGCGGAGGGCGTGGATAGAAATCTTCCACAAACCCGGATAATATAAACGGCTACAGTCGCCCTCCTCGCGGAGGGCGTGGATAGAAATAAAAACTGAAAATGACCCATACGGCTGGACTAATCGTCGCCCTCCTCGCGGAGGGCGTGGATAGAAATTACGCCCTGCTGTATGTTGGGCTTAATTTTGCGCAGTCGCCCTCCTCGCGGAGGGCGTGGATAGAAATATTTTGGCTGATCTGATGGTCGCCCTTGGCCGAGGTCGCCCTCCTCGCGGAGGGCGTGGATAGAAATTTGCTTACAACTGCTCATTTGAGCAGGGCTTTTTAAGGTCGCCCTCCTCGCGGAGGGCGTGGATAGAAATGGTATTGTAGTGCCGCGTGCAGGAATCGAACCTGGTCGCCCTCCTCGCGGAGGGCGTGGATAGAAATGGAAATCGCCCCCCCTCACTCACAGTAGTCCACGAGTCGCCCTCCTCGCGGAGGGCGTGGATAGAAATGCTAATGACACGCTGACCATCAACATCCCTGCTGTCGCCCTCCTCGCGGAGGGCGTGGATAGAAATACCGGCAGAGGCGGCGCAGATCGCCACCTCCAGCCGTCGCCCTCCTCGCGGAGGGCGTGGATAGAAATAGAAAATACCATGATTGGGGAGAACCAACGTGGACGTCGCCCTCCTCGCGGAGGGCGTGGATAGAAATACAAACGCCGGCATGGAGGAACAGGCCGCCCGCGAGTCGCCCTCCTCGCGGAGGGCGTGGATAGAAATTCTGGTGTCAAAGTGCACCCAGTTGTTGTACACGAGTCGCCCTCCTCGCGGAGGGCGTGGATAGAAATTCTGGTGTCAAAGTGCACCCAGTTGTTGTACACGGTCGCCCTCCTCGCGGAGGGCGTGGATAGAAATGAAGCACTACAGGGTAAAAGAATTCGCGTGCAGAGGTCGCCCTCCTCGCGGAGGGCGTGGATAGAAATTCATTGGCGGACTCCCAACGCTTGAGCCTGTACCGGTCGCCCTCCTCGCGGAGGGCGTGGATAGAAATACAGAATCCGGCGAAACGCTCCGAAAACAATACGTCGCCCTCCTCGCGGAGGGCGTGGATAGAAATACAAATAGTTTTTATAGATGACTATCTGGTGTCTGTCGCCCTCCTCGCGGAGGGCGTGGATAGAAATCGCGCTACTATGAAAAACAAATGGAAGCAGAAAACCGTCGCCCTCCTCGCGGAGGGCGTGGATAGAAATCGAATGAATACAAAGCACTTCTTGAGAAGGTTGACGTCGCCCTCCTCGCGGAGGGCGTGGATAGAAATTAGTGCTTGCAGACCCGCTTCCACGCTTACTCATGTCGCCCTCCTCGCGGAGGGCGTGGATAGAAATCTGCAGATGTTCCAGACCGTGGGCGACATCAACCGCGTCGCCCTCCTCGCGGAGGGCGTGGATAGAAATCGGCTTGATAGCAGGGATCCCGTACTTGCCCACACGTCGCCCTCCTCGCGGAGGGCGTGGATAGAAATCAGCACCTCCGTGTCATACCGTCCACGCGACCATCGTCGCCCTCCTCGCGGAGGGCGTGGATAGAAATCCGTTATCAACGGGATCAACTGATCCTCTCCTACCGGTCGCCCTCCTCGCGGAGGGCGTGGATAGAAATACAATGTCGCGAGTGACGACTTTTACATCGGAACAGGTCGCCCTCCTCGCGGAGGGCGTGGATAGAAATAGCGACGACAAGGTTATTGACGCGCTGTATTGCCACGTCGCCCTCCTCGCGGAGGGCGTGGATAGAAATCCTCGGCAGCATACCGGGCCCGGATGGCCTCCCGCGTCGCCCTCCTCGCGGAGGGCGTGGATAGAAATAACTTTGAGGAGGATGTGATCTGTTCGACTTCAAGTCGCCCTCCTCGCGGAGGGCGTGGATAGAAATTGCTTCCAACTTCTGTCAGCGTCTTTTGCAGTCCGTCGCCCTCCTCGCGGAGGGCGTGGATAGAAATTCCTTAAATCGTAAAATTCAAAAGCATCCCTCAAAAGGTCGCCCTCCTCGCGGAGGGCGTGGATAGAAATCTCCCGGCGTGCTTGCGCCTCCGTTTGCAAAGGGTCGCCCTCCTCGCGGAGGGCGTGGATAGAAATAGCAAGAAATTGAAAGCTACGCGGACGAATGCGATGTCGCCCTCCTCGCGGAGGGCGTGGATAGAAATTGGCATTACGCAGACAATTACAACAAGGTACCAGTCGCCCTCCTCGCGGAGGGCGTGGATAGAAATTTTGAAGCTCTCCAGCCGTTGGCAACTTGGGCACTGTCGCCCTCCTCGCGGAGGGCGTGGATAGAAATGTTTAAAGTTTGTACAGACCCGGCACGCTATACAGGTCGCCCTCCTCGCGGAGGGCGTGGATAGAAATCCGTGATATAACGCAAAGTGAACTTGCCACAAAGGTCGCCCTCCTCGCGGAGGGCGTGGATAGAAATTTAGACCCCCTTTCTGTATTTCTTTTCGCGTACATGTCGCCCTCCTCGCGGAGGGCGTGGATAGAAATTCTGAAACCGGCGAAAAACTCCGAAAACAATACGGTCGCCCTCCTCGCGGAGGGCGTGGATAGAAATGCAGTCCATAGGGCGTCATGTGTGTTTGGCTTAGCGTCGCCCTCCTCGCGGAGGGCGTGGAGCGTCGCCCTCCTCGCGGAGGGCGTGGATAGAAATGATGATATTAACACTATGGTTGCCGAAATCTACAACGTCGCCCTCCTCGCGGAGGGCGTGGATAGAAATTTTTTGACCGGTTGTTCGCCAATGTTGGCGAACGTCGCCCTCCTCGCGGAGGGCGTGGATAGAAATGTTGATAGGTGTTACGCTCATTGCACCTGTTTCGCCGAGTCGCCCTCCTCGCGGAGGGCGTGGATAGAAATGCTTCCCCAGCCGCCAAATGCTCCAGCGATATTTGTCGCCCTCCTCGCGGAGGGCGTGGATAGAAATCTTGGTTTGAAAGGCGCTTTAGCGCCCTGCCGTGGTCGCCCTCCTCGCGGAGGGCGTGGATAGAAATCGTTCACCATGGGCTATGAGCCGCAGTTCGACAGTCGCCCTCCTCGCGGAGGGCGTGGATAGAAATACTGGTACAACGCTTTGGACGCAGAGGGCGCAAAGGGTCGCCCTCCTCGCGGAGGGCGTGGATAGAAATACCACCGCAATGGACGGCGACGGCATCCCGCCCGTCGCCCTCCTCGCGGAGGGCGTGGATAGAAATACCTCGTACTCCACGCCCGGCCTTGTCGGGGTCCAGTCGCCCTCCTCGCGGAGGGCGTGGATAGAAATAACCCTGCAAATTGCCATTTTTGCTAGGCCACACCGTCGCCCTCCTCGCGGAGGGCGTGGATAGAAATTCCCTGTCCTCTGCGGCAAAGCCCAGACGAGCCAGTCGCCCTCCTCGCGGAGGGCGTGGATAGAAATAGCCCTGACGTTACTTTTGCGGCGTACATGACCACGTCGCCCTCCTCGCGGAGGGCGTGGATAGAAATTTGCCAGTCTCGGTCTTGCCGCCGATGCGGGAAAGGTCGCCCTCCTCGCGGAGGGCGTGGATAGAAATTTCACGGTTGCTCGCCTCCTTGCGTTTATCCTCTGTCGCCCTCCTCGCGGAGGGCGTGGATAGAAATCAGTCCGCAAGTCTCGCAGCAGCCTACACTGTATGGTCGCCCTCCTCGCGGAGGGCGTGGATAGAAATAACAAGTACCAGCCGTACATCCGGGCAGCCCGGTGTCGCCCTCCTCGCGGAGGGCGTGGATAGAAATCCGGAAGCGATCAAGGGCATCCGCTCTGCCGTCAGTCGCCCTCCTCGCGGAGGGCGTGGATAGAAATTCGTCCACCCCTACCCGAAGTGCGGCAGCAATTACCGTCGCCCTCCTCGCGGAGGGGCAGATCTGCTATTTTCATTGTCCTGATTTTGGCTCTGCATTTCGGGACTCGCGCAGCTTACCGATGATCTGATTCAAAAGTTCAACACGCTGTGTCCGTTCATCCGAGTACCGATTGATCTTTTCCAGTCTCATCATATCTTGCCGAACATCTTCTGCGACATAGTACATTGCCAGCGCAGACTGTTTCCCAAATTCTTGAAGAGCGTCTGTGTTGGCAGCCTGAACACAAGCCCCCGCCGCACGAATGTACCCTTCATAGATTTCACAATCATGCTGCTGTTTTTCTATCTTGTCCTGATGTTCGTATTCCAGTTGTTTCATTTTTTCTGCGTGCTTGTTGTTCAGATATGTCGTTGCTACCGGAGATACAACTGCTCCAATAATAGCCACGATCGCTGCAATTTCAGAAAAATCCATTTTCATCGCCTTCCTTCTGCCCCAGTATACCGCAGACGCAAGCCCGCATCAAGGCGGTCACGCCGCCGCATACAAAACAATATCATTCTGAATTTTCCCTTGTCTTTCTAGCGTCCGGTGCTATACTTATTGCAGAAGATACTTCCTGTGCATCCACAAGGGTGCACCGCACTGCCTTCGGGAGCAGTGTGGGAGTATCTTTTTTATTGCGGATGGATTTGCTGCGCATAATTTATTGCCCTACGATGCAGTTTGCACCGTGCTTTTATTGCGCCACTCATTAAAGCAATTTTCAGATAAACAGGGGTAATTAAGGCACAAGCGCCCACTTTCCCATCCCCTGCCGCACAAACAAAAACCCCCGAAAATCGGCTTCACAAGCCAACTTTCGGGGGTTTTCCTTTGGAGCTACTGACCTGATTCGAACAGGCGACCTGCTCATTACGAGTGAGCTGCTCTACCAGCTGAGCCACAGTAGCACATTGCACATCTGCTGCAACAGGCAATATTTTACCATATTTCCGCGGTGCTGTCAAGGCCGGATTTCCTGTAAGCTGGGCAGCTTTTGCAGGGAGTTTCACAAAAAGTTATTGCATTTTAGCCCGGCGGCTTTATAATAGAATTGATTGCGCAAAAGGCCGTGCCTTTTGCCGGAAAGGACGAGCTGCACCATGATCTTTGTTCCCCTGCTGCACTACTTTTTGTGCAAGAATGATTACAGCGGCAACGAGGCCGGGCTGCGCTACCGGCTTACGCCGGGCAAGCGCACCGTGCCGGACCCAGACGGCGGCGCGGATGCCACCAAGGAGGAAAAGATCCTCACTGTGGACTACTGGCCCGCGCCTTGGACGATCGACAAGACCGACCCCGCCCTGCGCCGCCGGGAGGTATTTCCGCTTACGGACGAAGGGCGCGCCGCCGCCGCGCAGTATTTGAAAGACGCCTACGATGCCGAGCCGGAGCGCTGGAACAACTGCCCAGACATGATGGACTGCGATCCTTGGGAGCCGCCTGCCGAGCCGGATCCTGCCAACGAATAAACCGAACGAGGAAACCATGATCTACCGTTTGAAAGAACTGAAGGGCGATACCATCGCCGTGCCGCAGCTTGTGTTCTCCAAGCTGGGCATTGCCGAAGAATACAATGTGCGGGTGGCGCTGTATGTGCTGGCCACCGGCGTGACCGACCCGGACAAGATCTGCGCCGACCTCAAGCTGCGCAGCCGCATCAGCGCCGAGAGCGCGCTGGCTTTCTGGGCAGGTGCGGGACTTTTGGAACGCTACGAGGAAAACGCCGCGCCGGGGGCAGAGCCCAGCGCCCCCGCCCCCATGCGCTGGGCGGAGATCGCCGCCGCCAGCCGCACCGACCCCATGATCTCCAGCCTGATCGACTGCGGGCAGACCAGCTTTGCCCGTCCGCTGACCCACACCGAAATGGAAAAGCTGGTGAACCTATATGTGCAGGAGGGCTTTGCGCCCGAGACTGTGATGCTCTGTGTGGCCTATGTGGCCAGCCGGGGCAAGCGTACCATGGCTGCCGTGACCCACGAGCTGAAGGTCTGGCGTGCCGAGGGCGTAGAGACCGGCGAGCAGGCCGATGCCCACTTAAAGCTGCTGGCGCTGCGCCAGAGCCGCGAGGAATACGTCAGCAGCCTGCTGCAGATCACCCCCGAGGAGCTGACGCTGGGCGGGCGCAAGGCCATTGCGCGCTGGTACGAGGTGTACGGCTACGATGACGCCATGGTGCAGGAAGCCGCCGTACAGGCTGGCCCCAAGCGGGATCTGTGGTACTGGAACAGCATCCTTAAAACATGGAACGCCAAGGGTCTGCGCAGCATCCACGATGTACGCGGCCCGGTGGCCACAGCCGGTGCAAGCCGGAATATCCGGGTGGATCGCGCCGCGCCCAGTGGAAACGATATCCTGAAAAACGCCACCCGCCGCCGTTCCCTGATCAAGAAATCGGAGTAAGGAGCCTTTATGCGTACCAAAAACGAATTGTATCAGCAGGCATTGCGCACCGTAGCCATGCGGCGGCAGACCGCCCGCGCACTGGCACAGGATGCACAGGCCGAGGCCGAAGCCGCTATTCCCGGGCTGCGCCACGCCGAAGAGGAAGTGCGGGTGCGGGGTATCCGCTGCGCGATTGCCGGAGCCTCCGGCAAGGACCGCACCGAGGCCGCCGCTGCCCTTGCGGCGGCAAAGCAGAAGCTGACCGCCCTGCTGGCTGAGAGCGGACGCCCTGCGGATGCGCTGGAGCCGAAGTTCACCTGCAAGCGGTGCGAGGACACCGGCGCGGTGGACGGCCATACCTGCGACTGTGTGCGCCGGGTGATGCAACAGCTGCGCCGGAAGGAGATCGAGGAGCTTTCCAACCTGTCCATCTCCAGCTTTGATACCATGCATCTGGACTACTACCCCAACACGGTGGACAAGACGCTGGGCGAGAGCGTGCGCAGCTACATGGCCGAGGTTCTGGCCGACCTGCGGGATTACGCCGCAGACTTTTCCCCCGCCACCCGCGAAAGCCTGCTACTGGTGGGCAACGCAGGGCTGGGTAAGACCCATGCCGCCCTTGCCATTGCCGGGGAGGTGCTGCGGCAGAACTATGATGTGATCTATGTCTCCTGCCCGGACTTTTTCGGCAAGCTGGAGGCGCTGCATTTCGGCACAGACCCCGGCGGCGAGGAGGAGACCTTGTTCCAGACTGCCTGCAACGCTGATCTGCTGATTTTGGATGATCTGGGCACCGAGTTCAATTCCAGCTTCTTCCTGACGAACCTGTACAGCCTGCTGAATAACCGTCTGGGCGCAAAGCTGCCTACCATCGTCACCACCAACATCACGGACGGTGCGCTGCTGGAAAAGCTGTATACAGAGAAGATCTCCAGCCGCCTTGCGGCCTTTGTGCAGATTCAGTTTTTAGGCAGTGATATCCGGGTGCAAAAGGCAGCAGAATAAGTCGTTTTATTTCTGCCGGAGTTGTACATTTTCTGAGAGAAGCAATCGCAAAATAAGCGTGAATCAACGTACAAAGAAAAAGCCATCTGCCGCAGCATGACCAGGGTTTGAAACCCTTGGAATCAGCTGTGGCAGATAGCTTTATTGTTTGACAAATCAGAACTCTAATGCAGGGCTTACCTCGTTGCGGCGCTGTGCCTGCACGATGCAGTCTTTTTCCGGCACGACACCGGCTGCACCCAAGGTGGTGAACACGGTCTGCAAGGCAAGGCTGGGCGTGTTATTCTCCTGCGAGAGATGGCACAGAGCGAACTTTTTGCAGCCGCTCTGGATCAGCTCCAGAAGTTTTGCGGAGCACTCGTCGTTGGAAAGGTGTCCCCGCACGCTCTCGATGCGGGCGCGCAGATAGTAAGGATAGGGGCCGCTGCGCAGCATATGCAGGTCGTAGTTGCTTTCCAGTGCCACAAGGTCGCAGCCGGAAAGCGCCTCGTGCACCGGCGGGGTCAGGGTGCCAAGGTCGGTGGCGATGGTCATGGTCTTATCGTCCGGGGTGTGGATGCGGTAGCCCACGCAGGGCACATCGTGGCTGGTGGGGAAGGACTGCACCCCGAAGCAGCCGATGTCCTCTTCCCTGCCCTCCAGCGCGTTCAGCTCACAGTTGGCGGGCACGATATCGTTGGCATCCAGAAAATCCAGCGTAGCCGCTGCGCCGTACACCGGCAGCGGGTTCTTTTTCAGGAAGGTGGAAAGCCCCTTGACGTGGTCGCTGTGCTCGTGGGTGACAAGGATGCCTGCGCAATCGCTGATGGCAAGCCCCAGCGATTTGAGCGCTGCCGTAGTGGTGCGCACCCCCTTGCCCATATCCACGATAAGGTACTGTGCGCCGCAGCGCACCACGCTGCTGTTGCCGGAGGAGCCGGAATACAATGAAATGAACTCTGCCATGAAAACCTCTTATGTTATCAGCCAAAAACAGCCCGCCGCACAAAATTACGGCAGGCTGTTTGTTTTGTTATTTGTGTTACAAGGCCTGTTCCAGTGCAGCGGGCACCCGCTCCACCTTGCTGATCTCTGCACCCAGACCGCGCAGCTTTTCCACGATATTCTCGTAGCCGCGCTCGATATGACCGATCTCCTCGATCTCGCTGGTGCCGTCTGCCATCAGAGCAGCCACCACCATGGCAGCGCCCGCACGCAGATCCAGCGCACGCAGCGGCGCAGGGCTGAGCTTGTCCACGCCCTCAAACACGGCCACCTGACCGTCCACCTGTACGTTTGCGCCCATCTTGCGCAGCTCGTCCACATAGCGGAAGCGGTTGTCCCACACGCTCTCGGTAACGGTGCTGGTGCCCTTGGCCACACTCAGCAGCACACCCATCAAAGGCTGCATATCGGTGGGGAAGCCGGGGTGCGGCATGGTGTTGATCTTCAGCGGCAGAATATCGCCGGTGCGGCGCACGCGCACTGCATCGTCGAACTCTTCCACCTCCACGCCTGCACGGCGCAGCTTTTCGGTGATCGGCTCCAAATGCTTGGGGGTAACATTCTTCACCAGCACATCCCCGCCCGTAGCCGCAGCAGCCACCATGTAGCTGCCGGCTTCGATCTGATCCGGAATGATGCTGTAGGTGCAGCCGTGCATCTTTTCCACACCACGCACCTTGATGACATCGGTGCCTGCACCGCGCACATCCGCACCGCACATATTCAGGAAGTTTGCCAGATCCACCACATGGGGCTCCTTGGCACAGTTTTCCAGAATGGTCTGGCCCTTGGTCATGACAGCGGAGAGCATACCGTTCATGGTAGCGCCCACACTGACTTTATCAAAGAAGATGTGTGCGCCGTTCAGCTCCTTGGCACGCACCGTGATCATGCCATAATCCACGCTGTCCTCAGCGCCCAGCGCACTGAACACCTTCAGATGCTGATCGATGGGGCGGGGGCCCAGATTGCAGCCGCCGGGCATGGCCACCTGTGCCTTGCCAAAGCGGGACAGCAGTGCGCCCAGAAAATAATAGCTGGCGCGCATCTGACGGGACAGATCGTCCGGGACGTTGGTCCCGGTAAGGTGGGTGGTATCGATCTCATAGGTGTTGCGGTCCAGCATTCTGATCTGTGCGCCAAGAACGCTGAGGATCTTCAGGCTCACCGCCACATCACTGATATCCGGCAGGTTCTCGACCACGCAGACATCCGCTGCCAGAATGGTTGCAGGCAGGATGCCTACCGCCGCATTCTTCGCACCCGAAATGGTAACTTCGCCACGCAGGGGCTTACCGCCCGTAATAACAAATTTCTCCAATTTTATGATCTCCTTGTCGGAGGCCCGCATCCGGCAGGCCTGTTCCTGTTAAGGTTCTGAAATCACTTCTGACGATTCGCTGTTTCCGGGTACGGCAAACAACGCCGTAGGATACAGCTATCTTATTATACACAACTTTCACAAAAAAGCAAAGCCCCGCTTGGTGATGTTCTATTATTTTCTGTTTTGCCCATTTTCATGCAGAATATTCCAAAATTTTGATTTCTTTTTCAGGTATTTTACAGAAAAATGGTGTACGAACTGTTGCACTTTACCAGATATGGTCCTCGCAGCGGGCCTCGGTGATCCAGCCCAGCTGGTAGGCTGTCACCAGCTGTTTGAGGTCGTGCACCCGCTCCCGCAGCACCTCACCCTCGTCAGTGTCCTCCACAAGGATGCGATGATTTTCGGTTTCCAGGATATTCTTTTGAGAGATGATGTCCAGATTTTCCTTCACAGCCTTTTCCGCGCTTTCAAAGGGCTGGTGCGTGCGCAGGGACATGGTGCGGCTGGAATACACCAGCGTGTAGCCCGCAATGCCGGTCTTTTCGTGGTAGGCGCGGCAGAAGCCGCCGTCGATGACCACGAGGCGTCCGCCGCCCTTGATGGG
>OIYQ01000172.1_pt1 | contig 25884 bp, 20 predicted proteins | sample 1588311 | NCBI WGS metagenome assembly OIYQ01 (sample SAMN03283244) | human gut metagenome | biome: human-associated habitat; material: feces | host: Homo sapiens | place: Peru | collected 2012
ACGAGCTGCATCAAGAATCATTTCTCCCACACCCAACGAGGTTGCTTTCCACGGATCAGGTTTACCTTCAACAAGTGTGATTCCCGACGCTTCTGCCATTTCCATAACAGCAGTATTATCTTCAAGTATTCCATATACCGCGCTCACCTTTTGTCCCATGGGACCTGTTACATCAACATGTTCATATGTGCCATTCATACCCTCTACCAAAGCGGTTACGGTTCCCTCGCCGCCATCTGCAAGTGGTTTGACCACCACCTCTGCTTTCGGTATTGCCGCCAATATGCCTTCTTTACATGCCATCCCGGCCTGCATGCTTGTCATGCTTCCTTTAAATGAATCAATTGCTACTACAGCCTTCATTTAACCATTCCTCTATTTTTTCTTAATATTTATTCATCTTTCTTATTCAGATCAATTATGTTCATTTTTCTTAAAATCGCCTCTTTAATTGCTCCACTTAAATATGCCGGATTTAATTTACGTTTTGCATATGCCAAATAGGTGTCTTTTGTTTGTTCAATCAGAATAGCTGTAAAAAACCTTTCCCAACTGAAATAAAGCTTGCTCTCTACATACTCTGATGGATTACTCAATATGCTTCTTACTGTATTATTCTTTAAAATATCGGCATCCATAATCATCCATTCAAATGATTCAGGCAAATATAAGGCCACATTTTTTCTGCCATGGATAACCTGCAACACCCTGTCAATCTCGGAACCAAATGCCGCCCCATCTGCAATGACAAGTATTTTTTCACCTTTATGTTTGTTCAGATAATGAAAGACATTTGATTTTCCATTCATAGATTCACATTTCAAACCATTTTCTATACATACATGTTCAAAAAATTGATATCCTGAATTGCTGTCTTCAGTAATAATAGTCTCCGGACTCACTTTATCTTTATATGTATCTGTTCCATATATCCGATAGAATTCATGATAACTTTGTTTCAATGTCCCATATCTTCCAGATGTACGAATTCCATAGATTTCTTCTACGCTATATGGCAATGCTGGTAAAGCTTCCCTAGTAACAATTACATAATAATTATCTGTTTTTTGAATTGTATCTGCAAAATCTACTGTCGTTATGAATTCATTTCCCTCATCAATAAATACAATACAGTCTGATATGCCTGACAACTGCTCTTTCCATAAACTTCCTTCAACCACATGGCATTTTTTATCACATATCACCTCTACAGGTGTGCCGGTTGGATTATTCACAAAATCACGAATCATATCTACAAGTGTAGTTTTTCCAGTTGCACTGTCTCCCTGGATAATCGTCAGATTTCTCCGAAGTTCAAATTCATACTTTAAACGTTTTGTTGATACAATAACTTTATGTTTTCCTTTCATCGTATCCTCCTGCCATCAAACAAATTCACCTGCAATTGATACCAGTTCTTCCATGGTATGTACAATTTCATTCGTGTTAAGGATTCGGATGTCAAACGGTTCAACTTCAAATTTCATCAAATGACGTAAGTTTATTGTTCTGTCTTCTGTTTCTGCAATTTTTAATAACCATTTTGCACAATTATCTCCACAGGTCGATGCATTGAAAATTTTATTTTTTTCAAACTTCACCAAAATCAATGTTTTAACACCACCTGATAACCCCGTAGGCGGTATTTTTCCTAACACTGGGCTGTCGATTACTCCACTGTCCAAAACAATCGACTGATCCACATCCTTTATCATTTTCTTCACAAATGGATCTGTAATCCAGTTATCTTCATAATCATATTTAAAATACGATGCCGTATTATATACTGCTTCTTTCATATCTCCATAAAATATATTCAGCATACAAAATCTACTCCTCCTGTTAGATTAGCCTTGAATGTATTTTCCAAAACCTACGTAAGTGCTTACCATCATGAAGCTCCACGAATATATCAATCCGCTATACTTAGCTATAGTATAGCGAATTGATGGGCAAATTACAATTATTATTACCTGTCTTTATGCAGTTACATGATGCGCAACTGCAAGGTTGTAAAGTGTAAAGTTGGGTAAAGTGGTGCAAACAATTAGAAAGTGCATTTTCATGAAATTTGTGCTAGAATAACATGTTGTTGTAATATGCTAAGGAGAATTTAGAATGGAAAACTATAAAAGAGGACTGACAGCAGGAATCCCGATTGCTCTGGGATATCTGTCAGTTTCATTTACTTTTGGAATTATGGCGGTGTCATATGGACTATCCTGGTGGCAGGCTGTGCTCATTTCGATGACCACTGTCACATCTGCCGGACAGTTTGCAGGCATCGGAATTATGATGCATCCGGGACAGTATTTCCAGATGCTTATTTCGCAGATTACTATTAATATAAGATATTCCTTTATGTCGATTTCGGTTGGTCAGAAGGCTGATTCCAGATTTAGCGGAATTTCAAGATGGATACTCGGCTTTATGATGACCGATGAGATTTTTGCCGTAGCAAGTCAGGAGGATTCTGTGAGCAGAAGCTTTTTTGCAGGACTTTCAACTCTTCCATACATCGGCTGGGCTGTCGGTACGCTGATAGGTGCTATACTGGGAAGTATATTGCCGGATAGGCTTATGAGTGCGCTCAGTCTTGCTATTTATGGCATGTTCGTGGCTATCGTGGTTCCTGAGATGAAGAAATCACGTGCGGTCGTGTTTGTTGTGGTACTTGCACTCATGCTTAGCTGCATGTTTTACTACATACCGTTTTTGTCAAGTATTTCAAGCGGTATCACTATCACGGTTGTAGCTATTGCAGCTGCTGTTGTCGGTTCGCTGCTGTTTCCGGTTGCAGAGGATACTGATAAGGAATGATTTATTAAATATTAGATAATAAGCATACAAGGAGATTTTACATAATGAAAAACAGTGTATTTTTTATATATTTACTCATACTCGCGGGCTCCACATATCTGATCCGCGTCATTCCTTTTATTGCAATAAAAGAAAAGATCAACAACAGCTTCGTGCGATCTTTTCTATACTATATTCCATATGCAGTTTTAACTGCCATGACTATTCCGGCAGTGTTTTATGCAACTAACTGGTGGGTTGGTGCCGCAGCAGGGCTTATTGCGGCTGTAATATTTGCATTAAAGGGCAAGGGTCTTACAACCGTGGCTGTGGCTTCCTGTGTGGCAGTATTTGTGGTAGAGCTGTTTCACTAATTATTTATTTTCCTCTTGAAAAGCCATAACTAAAGTGATAGAATTTTAATTTATTTTCTCCTGTCTATGCCGCTGTCACTGTAATAGCGTGATTTGCTTGCATACATTCTCCTGTCAGCTTCCTTCGCAATATCGTATACATGCTCCCAGTCCTCCTCCAGACTGCTTACACAGCCGTATGAGATGCTCATGGAATCGACTAGTTTTCCTCTCCATCCTGCTACGCTGCTGTCGAACTCATTTTTCATTGCATCAAGCTCATCCGGCTTTTGTGTGATTATCACAGCAAACTCATCTCCGCCTATTCTGTACACCCTGCCAAACTCACCAAAGCTTGACATCATGCATGCTGCGGCTGCGCAAATCATCTCATCACCCGCAGCATGTCCATATGTATCGTTTACATGCTTTAAACTGTTTAAATCAAGTGATATATATATCCACTCTTTTTTCAAATCAAGCTTATTGATATCTGTCTCATAAGCATGTCTGTTCAAGCCGCCTGTAAGCTCATCGGTATTTGATGTATACAGCAGCTTTTCTTTCTCATATTTTTCCTTCATAATCTTTGAAAACATATACGCCATGCAGCATGATGCGAGTATCAGATATATGCCCACTACAAGCATTGCCACTACGCTGTTCGTCATATAAAAGGATCTTTCAATGGTGACGGCCACTATATATTTGTCATCTTTCCTGATTACACATCTGCAGCCGGTACCGTTTACGCTCACCTGCCTTACTGTTGGCTTATTACCTTCTTTGATATCTGTCGGAATGCCTAAATTATTAAAGTTTTTTCCTATTTTATCACAAGCTGTGGCTCCCTTAATCAGTCCTGTGTCTGCATCTGCCACATATATTTCCATGCCCTTGTACACAGGCATATCAGAAACCACTGTGGAAATCTCATTCTGCTTCAATTCATCTAAGAGTCTCTGCGGCTTCAATCCCACCTGTACCATCATTGTGCCGGCCTCATTCCAGGTGATGGCATACATCATCGCCTTGCCCTCTGACGTATTCGGCGTGACATCCTGACACATCGTAAGGCTCTTATCGGTGAGCATCGGTTTAAAATATGACATCTGAGTCCCTGAATCAAAGCTGTAGCCAAAGTATTTTGGCACGCTGCCACTGGTTATACGACCTGTTTCATCAAACAGATGTATCTCATCTACCGCCATCAGCTTTGCTATCTTTTGCAATTCCTCCACATCATTTTCTACCTGTGGCTTTGCATCTACGATATATGACACTGCTTTTGCCCTGACTATATAATCGTCCTTTAACGATTCTATAAGCTCCTCCTCACTCTGGTCATTTTTATCGAGCACAGTGACAACACGATCCAGAAGCACCTTTGATATCCTATATGCATTTGCGTCATTTACATATTTCAAAATTCCCGCCTCGAGAAACAGTGCTACTACGATTACTGCAACTGAGACCATTGCAAATCTTCGCTTATTCTTCATATTCAAATTATACCAAACTTGTGCTGTTTACGCTATATTTTTCTATAAAATTCGGACCGCAGGTCACCGCCAGCCGGGGGCAACGCACACACTCCCCGTAAGCTACGCTGCTCGGCTAAGCCGCTTCGCTATTCGCTTACGTGGAGTGTGTGCGTTGCCCCGGCATGTGGTGACCTGCGGTCCTTACTCTTTGCTAAAACTCAGGTACTTTATTGTGGTTTTGGTATCTGGCAGTCCACGTACAGGATATGGTTTATCAGCCAGTCTGTGAGATATTTGAGGATTCCCATTATCTGCTCATCCTGATCTATCTCCTCATCACTGTGATGCTCAATGAACTCATCCAGCTTTTGTACAAATTCCATATGCTGAACCTTCTGTGTAAACATCTTCTTGTAATGGATTGATTCCATGTACTGCTCCTCGTCAGCAAAGTGCTTTACTGTGTAGTCGCGCAGCTTCTCCAATATGATGTCCATCTTATCATATTTATCCGGTGTAAACTCGTCATGCAGCAGTTCATATGCTTCATCTGCATATTTAAATAACTGCTTGTGCTCTTCATCAATCATATCTATTCCGATATAATATTCAGGTTTCATTTCATACATAATTTCATCCTTCTTTCTTATGTAGTAATATATCAACTTTATGTAGTATACTAAATATACTTTGTCATATGCACCAAGGCCTGACTTCTTAGCCTCAAGCCCGCATCTGTACAATTAAAATTATATCATTATCAATCATATAATTGCAATTTGTATATTACTGTTTTATATTTATCAATATTTTGACATTCTAAACAAAATGACTTATGATGTATAACGTAAACAGGTTGCCTGGCGCATTGATGCACGAACAGCAACCGGGCTATTATTTAAGATACCAAAACCATAAAATATGGCCATATACATAAGGGGGGCAATTTGCATGCAAAATTCCAAAGAACAGACTCTTTCCCAAAGGATTGCAGATAGAATTATCAAATACATACTGGAGGAAAACCTGCAGCCTGGCGACAAGCTTCCGAACGAAACCGTAATGTGCGAACGGCTGAATGTGGGAAGAAGCTCTCTGCGCGAAGCCATGCGAGCGCTCGTCTCACGTAATGTAATCACCATACGCCAGGGCTCCGGTTCATATGTTTCCGCCACTCCCGGGATGATTGATGATCCCCTCGGTCTGACCTTTGTTGAAGATAAGCAGAAGATGATTAAAGATCTGATGGAAATCAGATTTTTACTCGAGCCCTCCATAGCTGCCATGGCCGCTATCCGTGCAGATGAGACAGATATCAAAAACATACTTACTGCATGTGAAAATACCGAAAAGCTCCTTCTTGCAAATAAAAATCACACTGAAAAGGATATAGCATTTCATACTGCTATTGCCTTAAGCAGCAAAAATATAGTTGTTCCAAAGCTGGTTCCTATCATCAACAGTTCAATTCCTCTGATCAGTGAGTCTGCAGAATTCACCATGCGTGATGAAGCCATCGAAACTCATCGTGAAATTGCAGATGCAATTGCAGCCCACGATGCCGTCCGTGCCCACGATGCCATGTATCTACATCTGATCTACAACCGGAAGCATATAAAATCCATAAATTAATGACTGTCCGGTTATCACCGGCCACACTGTGATGTGACCGGCAGTACTTTACGGCTCATATATTGTGGCACAAAAGCCTTTATTTTTCTTACTTTTATACATTGCCTCATCCGCTTTGCAATAAAGTGAATCATAGCTGATATCTGCTATTCCGTCATAGAAGCAGGCTCCAAGGCTCAGCGTTATTTTCCTGTCACCGAGTGACTTGATGTTTAGCTTTTCTGTACGTTTAAATATTCTTTCAAATATTTCATTGGCATTCTTTTTCTCTGTAACTCCCGGAAAATACATAGCAAACTCATCACCGCCAAGACGCATGATAATATCATTTTTTCTGCAGACGTTCTGCAGTGTATGGGCGATTGCAATAATCACATCATCTCCCACTGAATGTCCATAGGTATCGTTGATTGACTTAAATTTATCGCAGTCGATAATACACATCATGCCTTTTACCTTGTTATGCAACGACTGCTCTATAAGGCTTTCACCATGTCCACGATTATAAATTCCTGTCATAAGGTCTGTCTGTGCCATGCTTAAGAGACTGTTTTCTCTTTCCTTCTGCTCATCAATGCTCTCTATACAGTATATGACATGAAGCAATCTGCCATCGTTGTCATAATCGACCGGTATAAACCTGCCACGGCACCAGCCAAATTCCGTTCCGTAAAATTCACTGACTATCGATGCTCTTCCGTCAAGCCTTTCCTCTACGGTATCTATATCCGCGAATGCAAGCTCCTTCGACAGATATTCATTTGCGCAACAATTTTTTAACAGCTTTTTTATATGTATTTCAAAGCTGCCATCTGTAGTGTCCTCAAATCCATTATCAGCATTTTTAATCACCTCATATCCATGTGTCTGAACGTTGATGTAATGAATAAAAATGTAAATCTGCGCAAATGCAGCATATCCCATAAATCTTGCCATGCGGTTTGTTTTGTTGTGTATATCACGTATTTTAATCATCGAAATGATCAGTGTGGACATCATATCCAAAAACAGTGTAAGACCAATACTGTCGGTATCAGGCGGATTATCCACGCCAAAAAAGCCACTGATTTCATTCTCATATCTGAATGGAGCAACAACGAGCCTGTGTATATTCTGTCCACTGAGCAGCTCATACGAATCCGGATGTGTTTCCTTTATGTCCTCCATATCCTCTATTATGACATTTTTTTCCTGATCAAAGAAATCATACCACCAGCCTATAAGCTCCATTGGTACGCTCTGTAAATTATCAATCTCAGGATTCACACCCTCAGCACACCATTCGTATGTATTTCTAGTGATGTTTTTCTCCCGGCAATCCTCAAAAATATATATCCTGTCTGCGCCTATATGCCTGCCCAGATAACTGATAAACTCATTAAGCTGTTCGTCAGGTGTGCCATAGCTGAGTGCTGACCTTAAAGCTTTGTTAATAGTCAGTTCGTATTTAATAACTGTTTTCATTCATTATATTCCTTTAAAAATACGCCTTTTTCACATGGTCTGCCATACAGATATCCCTGCATATAATCAACATGGATTTCTTTCATTGCGCAAGCCCACTCTTCCTTCTCAATTCCCTCAATACAAATTTTCACATTTACACTGTGAACCATCTCTATAATTTTTCTGAATAGCTCATAGTCCTTTTCGTTGCTCATCGCTCTTGCCGTAAAGTCCTTATCTATCTTTACATAGTCCGGGTTCATCTCACTGATATAGCGAAGATTTGAATAGCCTGTTCCAAAATCATCTATTATGAACTGGATATTATTCTCATCAAGCTTTTTCCTGAAGCTGCAAAAACATGGCGTCATATCCATGAATCCACTCTCTGTCATTTCGATACAGATTGATTCAGGTCTCAGATTGTTTGCCTGGATAGCAGAGAGAATTTTATTTGCCATACTTCCACGCATAATCTGTATATATGATATATTGATATTTACCCTGAAATCCGCAATATACTGCTGCATTTCACGGCACATTTTTGCTGCTTCGTTCAATACAAACTCTCCAACCGGAATGATGAGCCTGCTCTCCTCCAGTAAAGGAATAAACTCAACCGGGGAAATCATTTCATCGCCCTCATCAGAATGCATGAAAAACCGTAAAAGTGCCTCTGCACCTATTATTCGATCAGCACTATCTAAGATAGGCTGGTAATATACCTCAAAGCCTTCAAAATCATTTACAGTTGCGCTACGAAGCGCACTCAGGATGGTATTTTTGCGCAATGACGCTTTATAATCCTCTGCCTCAAAGAAGTAAATGCTTCCTCCGCCTCTTTTTTGGGCGCATTTTAAAGAAAAATCCGACTTTTTCCTGCACTCTATTGCGCCCTCTGCCAGTGTTGATATATCTGTCACTCCGGCAGAAACCGAAAAGATTGATTTATAGTTTTCATCAACTATAAACTCATCAATTTTTTCACCTATCCTTTTGAACAACTGCACCACCTCATCATGCGATTTGCTCAACATATCCACAAGCATATACTTGTCTGTAACAAGATGATATATTTTCTGACCGCTTGAGAGACATTCTGCTATGCATTCAGCCACTCTTTTAAGTATGTAGTTGCCATATATCTGTCCATGAATATTATTGATTATCTCAAAATCGTCAATTCCAATCTGTATGAAATAACCTGACAGCTTCTCTTTAGGCTGTGAATAGAGATATGACGCCATCTCCTTTTCACCTAACAGCCCACTGATATTGTCAGCTCTCTGCCTGGTTCCTGTCTCATTCATACAGCCGATAATATAGTGCGGTTTCCCCTCATTATCATTGATTACCTCCCCACGGCAGTTAATCCATACCGGTAAATTCTTCCCGCTAATCAAACGACATAGCACGTTGTATCTTTTTTCTTTTCCATCATATATTTTACGCTTGTGATTTTCGAGCAGCTTACGGTCTTTCTCATAAACCAATGTACGAAGATGCTTTGTTGCATCATTCATAAATTTATCAGGAAGCATAAAACGCTCTACCGCTGACTGTGATATCCTCAGTGTATCATTCTTCAAATCTATAATATACAGATAATCATCCATACAAGGTGCAATTAAGTCAATCATACTTCCTGCTTCCCGCTCGTCAAGTATTTTATATGCATCAAAAGCCATTATTAAATTTCACCTTCTATTATATTACTCTTCAATGTCTGAGATTTTGAATTTTGCTATCATTTCACTCAGATTTTCTGATTCACTGCTCATCTGCTGGCTCGCAGCCGCACACTCCTGTGATGTTGCTGAATTGGTCTGTACAACATCATTGATCTGCTCAATTCCTTCGTTAATCTGCTTGATCTCACTGGTCTGGGTCTCCAATGTATCAGCTATATTAATCACCTCTTTTGTAATCACCTTAGAGTTCTCTGCTACTTCTTCAAGCTGTGAGGCTGTCTGCTCTGCAATATTCATGCCTTTTTCAACAGCTTGCACAGATGTCTCTATAAGCGCAGCTGATTCCTTTGCAGCCTGTGCACTTTGATCGGCAAGCATATTTACCTGATTTGCCACAACCGCAAAGCCTTTTCCTGCCTCCCCTGCTCTTGCTGCCTCAATAGAAGCATTTAATGCAAGCAGGTTGGTCTGTGATGCAATCTCATTAATAGTTGATATAATCTGGTCAATCTGTTTAGAGGCTTCGTTTATTTCATGCATAGATGCAACCATCTCCTGCATCTTTCCATTGCTTTCCCAAATTGCACCTCCAAGCTCATCCACTCTTCCGCTGATTTTCTTGGCACTCTCTGAATTCTGCTCCACCTGCTCTGAAACTCCCGCAACTGTCGCTGTCAGTTCCTCTACAACCGCAGCCTGATTGGTTGCACCGTCTGCAAGGTCATTTGAGCTTGCAGCTACCTGCTCTGCCGCACTTGAAACCTCGTTTGATACATGCTGGATTCCCTTTATGGTGACTGCCATACTTTTTTCAAATTCCATAAATGAATGTAAAATACCTACAAAATCGCCTCTCCACTCTACTTCCGGCTGTGCATCAAAATGTCCGTCCGCAAAGAGCTTCATCGACCTGTCTATATCATCCACATATGAGCCGAGAATACGGATAGACTTTCTCATGCTGTGTGCCAATCTACCGATTTCATCCTCTGAACGGTAATCAAGTGTGCTGTGAAGATTTCCTTCTGTCAGCTCCTTTGCCACTTCCTCGATTGCATGTAATGGCTCAAGGATTGTATCAAGCACGATCTTTCCTGTTCTCTTTGTCAACTGCCATGCACATGTCAGACAGATAATGATGACTATGAGTCCGACTGCAGCACATACATATGTCCTTACAACTGCCTGATTGCTTCTTTCGTCAGTCAGCTTGCCGAGTTTCTTTGCAAGCTCAACAGTTTTATTTAACTTTGGTGTACATTCGTTGATAATCTGATCAACAGCCCCATCCTTCTGTCCGGCTTTAATCTTATCCATGATTGAGTATCCGGTATTCGCCCAGTCAGAAAGAGCCTTTGAATATTCATTATATTGGTTCTCAGGAACGATACCTGTTTTTTTTATTGTTTTTAACTGCACATCAACATCCTCGAGCAAAGCTTTTGCACCCTGCTCATAATCTTCATACGTAGACTTGTCAGGATTAAGTGCCATCTCTCTTACATCTCTTGCCGCTGCAGTTACATTTATTCTGCATGTCTTAACTGCCTGATCGGCAGCATTTACCTTGTTTACATAGTTTAACATATTGAAAAACAACACACCAATGACCGCAATCGAAAGCAGTCCCGAAATAAGCATCATGGTAATAACCATTTTGTAGCCATAGTTAATCCTTTCACCCAAATGCATGTTTTCCAATTTCTTTTTCATCGCACCTTTTTTTGAATACATAGTTTGTTATTTCCTTCCTATATTATTTGTACTACCCTAAATGTTAATTCATCTGATGAATTTAATATAGTACTTTTTTTCCAAAGGCGCAATATTGTATACTTAATAATTTTTTAAGCATATTCCTCGTCAAATATGTGCTTTTGCACAAAATATGAGCCTTTTTTCGTAACCCCATCGAAATACGTATGATGATTTTTATCTTGTTTTATGTAATGATGTAAGTCAAGGCTGCCCGACCGGCACACACAGCTTCCCCGCGTGCTACGCTACACTGCTAAGATACTGTACGAAATTATCCTTAAAGGCTTTCTATGCCTGATGAAACCGTCGAAACGCGCCGTCCATGGCGCGGTTCTCCTCGCCCCTGCGTCCATGCAGGAGCGTTTCTGTGTTTCATGGCATAAATTTCTACATTATCTAAGCAGCTTCGCTATTCGCACGCGTGGAAGCTGTGTGTGCCGGTCAGGCAGCCGGGGCTTGCAGTTATATATTCAAGAAAAATTAGCTAAGAAGCGAAAATGCAAATACCACGATGCCAAGTATCACAAGCACGATACCTGTGGCACGGTTTAAGGTTTTGGCGGATGCCTTGTTTGCAAAGACCGCTGCAATTCTCGCCCAAAGGAGTGTAAATGCAATACATAAAAGCATCACAAACCAGTCCGGTTTTCCACCGATGGCAAAGTGCGAGGCTGCTCCTGTAAAGGCTGTAAATGCCATGATAAATACACTCGTTCCTACTGCAGTCTTAAGCTCATAGCCAAGCACTGATGTGAGGATTAAAAGCATCATCATGCCACCGCCTGCGCCTATGAAGCCACAGATAAATCCGATGATTACGCCACAGATTATTGACTGGAAAGCTCTCTTTTTAGCTGAGACGCCCTGCATGGCTTCCTTTGTGGTCATGACAGGACGGAGTATGAACTTGATTCCGAGTAAAAATGTCATAAACACTGAAAAGTTGCCCATTGTTGCTGACGGCACAAGGCTTGATACATAGCTTCCGACAACTGTGAAGCACAAAACCGTGACCATCATTATGAGTCCGTTTTTTACATCAAGATTCTTGTTCTTTCCATATGTATAGGCTGATACTGCGCTGGCAAGTACATCTGACGACAGGGCTATTCCCACTGCCATATATGGATTCATCCCCAAAAAGGTGATGAGCATAGGGCTTATTACAGCCGCTGCGCTCAGTCCCGCAAAGCCGGTTCCAAGGCCTGCACCCATCCCGGCAAAAAATGTTACTACTATAGTTATTAATGTGTTCATTTGTGTGATTTCCTCCTGATTATTTCATCCAGATTATTCTCAATCTGTTCCATAACAATTGTCAGCTGCTTTTTCTGCTTTTCATCTATCCCGGCAAACAGATTTGCGGTAAACTGCTGCTGTATGCTTCTGCCTCTTTCGATGACAGTCTTAGCTTTTGGGGTACAGACAAGCTCCGTCTTCCTGCGGTCATTTTCTACAGGTTTTCTCTCCAGATAGCCTTCATTCACAAGCTTGTCAACATTCACAGACACAAGATTTGCCTTGATTTTTCTTATTTCGACTATATCTCTTGCCGTCTTATATTCCGGATTATTTGCCAGAAACATGAGGATATCAAAGGCTGTCTGCGGGAGCTTTAGCTCATGGCACAGCGGTCTGCACTCATCACTGTAGGTTCGCGAAATTTTCTCTGCAAACTCAAAGTTAAATTTCATATGTGATATTCCTTCTTTCCTATTGGTATTTTGATAGTATTTTGATACTATGTTTTACATTTTTGAATTATTCATTTTTGAACTAATTATATATCTCTGCGTCATTTTGTCAAGCGGTTATTGTAATTTATATCCTGCAATGCTATACTTTTTGAGGCATTTTTGCCATTAACATTTTTACGAATACCTTGAAAGTATTCTGCGGTCATGGTAATATATGTAATTGGCGCTTTGTTGCACATTTTTACACCGGCTAATTTACCGGTGATTTTAATTTTAATAACTAGTACATATATAATGTGGAAGTTTCAAATTAACAATCATTTACAATAGGAGGAATTATGAGTCAGGAAACAAATTCAGCCCCTGTAACAGAGAACAAGATGGGAACCATGCCTATCGGCAAGCTTGTATTTAACATGTCTTTGCCTATGATGATTTCCATGCTCGTACAGGCTCTATACAACATCGTGGACAGTATTTTCGTTGCAAAGCTGTCCGAAAACGCACTCACAGCAGTTTCACTTGCCTTCCCTTTGCAGACACTCATCATCGCTGTTGCAACCGGTACAGGTGTAGGTGTGAACGCGCTGCTGTCAAAGTCTCTCGGCGCCCATAAATACGACGAGGCCAACAAAATCGGCATCAACGGTGCCGTACTATATGCATTCAGCTACGTAATATTTCTGATTCTCGGACTTACAATCGTAAAGCCTTTTTACATGAGTCAGATTGGAAATGCTGATGTCGAAATCATGGATATGGGTGTGAGCTACCTGAGTACTGTTATGATTTTTTCATTTGGTATTTTTGCCGAAATCTATTTTGAGAGGGTACTTACCTCGACAGGAAGAACTATTTTCAGCATGACCTCACAGCTTTGTGGTGCCATCACAAATATCATTCTGGATCCTATCATGATCTTTGGACTGCTTGGTTTCCCTAAGCTCGGCGCTACCGGTGCCGCTGTGGCAACCGTTGTTGGTCAGTGCGTGGCAGCTGTTGTTGCTTTTGCTTGCAATCACAAATTCAATCATGAGATCAAGCTGAGCTTCAAGGGCTACAGCCCGGATTTCAAAATCATGGGAACTATTTATGCTATCGGTATTCCGTCGATCATCATGCAGTCTATAGGCTCAATAATGACATATGCCATGAACAGAATACTTATCGGCTTTTCATCGACTGCCGCTGCGGTTTTCGGTGTTTATTTCAAGTTGCAGAGCTTCTTCTTTATGCCTGTATTCGGACTGAACAACGGAATCACACCTATCATTGCCTTCAACTACGGTGCACAGAACAGGAAGCGTATGGTTAAGACAATAAAGGTCAGCCTGATAACAGCATTCTGTCTGCTCTTCGTTGGCTTTGCCTGCTTTGAGTTCATACCACAGGTGCTTCTTGGAATGTTCAGCGCCTCTGACGATATGCTCAAAATCGGAGTGCCTGCGCTCAGAATAATCGGAGTGCATTTCCTCATCGCATGGTTTTGTATTATCGTCGGCACAGTATTCCAGGCTTTGGGAAAGGCTGTCTTTTCCATGATCGTATCGATCATGCGTCAGCTTGTGGTTTTAATTCCGGCAGCATACATTCTTTCAAGGCTCGGTGGACTCCACGCTGTATGGTGGGCTTTCCCGATAGCAGAGGTTATATCCTTTACTGTTACGACATTATTCTTAATCAGGATTAACAGAACTATTATCTCAAAGATTCCTGATGGAAGCGATGTGCTGTAAGAAAACAATTTTACTTGAGTTTTAAAATGATTAACAATAAAATCCGCTGCATTATATCATGTGCGTAATCATCTAATATAGTGCAGCGGATTTATTATATTTATGTCATATTTTCACATATTTCTGATTTCTGCACCAGCTTGGTGCAGCTTATGAACCGACTCCATCTTGCGTATTATCTTGCGTATTTTCTTGCGTATTTTCTTCCTCTTTTATACGTATTTTATGTTGCTGGTCACGCTGTTCGGTGTGAACAGTAACGATTTTATATAAAAAGTGTAATCTGCAGATTCAAACCTCTTTTAAAAAATGCGATTTTGTGGTAAAATAGCAAAAAAGAAAATGCGATTTTGTGGTAAATCGTTGAAATAAAAAATGCGATTTTGTAGTAAAACATCAAAATAAAAAATGCGATTTTGTAATTTTATTAGGAGAATGTCATGTTTAAACGAAAAATATATGATAAATTATTGCAATGGAAAAAGGATTCCGATGGTAAAACAGCACTCTTAATCGAAGGAGCCCGTCGTATAGGCAAGTCAACCATCGTAGAGTCATTTGGACGAAATGAATACAAAAGTTATATAATCATTGATTTCTCAATCGTCTCAAAAAATATACGTGAACTGTTTGAGGATATTTCAGATCTGAATTATCTGTTTTTGCAGTTACAGCTCCAATACAAAGTCGATCTCTATGAGAGAGAGTCTTTGATTATTTTTGACGAAGTACAATTATGCCCCCGCGCAAGACAGGCTATCAAATCACTTGTAAAAGATCACCGATATGATTATATAGAAACCGGTTCTCTTATTTCTATCAAAAAAAACGTACAGGATATACTTATTCCAAGCGAAGAGAGAAAGCTAAACATGTATCCTATGGATTATGAAGAATTTTTATGGGCTTTGAATGATGAAACAACTATCCCCCTAATCCATAAGCTATTCGATTCTCAAAAACCCTTCGGAGAAGAAATTAATCGTAAATTGATGCGTGATTTCCGTCTTTATATGCTTGTCGGGGGAATGCCGCAGGCAGTTGATGAATATATCAAAACCAATAACTTCCGTAAGGTTGATGACGTAAAGCGTGATATTCTGAATCTTTATGAAGATGATTTCAAAAAAATAGATGCTACTGGAAAAATATCTATGCTTTTTGATGCAATTCCTGCGCAGCTAAACAAAAATGCTTCGCGATATCAGGTATCAAGCGTACTGACAAACAATCGCGCCGATAATACACTGGAACTGATTGCAGAATTAAAAGACTCGAAAACTGTTTTGGTATCATACCATGCAAATGACCCAAGTGCCGGTATGTCAACCAACAAAGACTTAACCAGGTTTAAACTATTTTTATGTGATACCGGGCTGTTTACTACATTGATGTTTAAAGACAAAGATTTCACAGAAAACATAATTTATGAAAAATTGTTAAATGACAAGCTAGGAACTAATCTAGGCTATCTTTACGAAAATGTAGTTGCACAGCTTTTAACGTGTAATGGCAACGAATTATTTTACTATACTTTTTTTAATGAAAGTTCACGCCATAATTACGAAATAGATTTTCTTATTGCCAAAAAAAATAAGGTTTGCCCTATTGAAGTAAAATCCAGTGGCTATAAAACCCATAAGTCCCTGGATGAATTTTCAATAAAATTTTCAAACCGTATTCTTCAAAAATATCTCGTATATACAAAGGATTTCTCAAAAGACAAAGACATACTCTGTCTGCCTGCTTATATGATTTCGTTTTTGTAAAAAGAATACTTTTTAAATATGATTTTAATACACACACTTATATGGAGGATTAAGACATGAAATTTATATCGTGGAATGTAAACGGACTGCGCGCATGTGTCCAGAAGGGTTTCCTTGATTTTTTTAACAGTATAAATGCGGATTTCTTTTGTATACAGGAGTCCAAGCTACAGGCAAGGCAGATTGACCTTGACCTGCCGGGCTATCACCAGTATTGGAATTATGCCGAGAAAAAAGGCTATTCCGGCACAGCCATTTTCGCCAAAAATGAGGCATTATCTGTGTCTTACGGCATAGGCATTGAGGAGCATGATAAGGAAGGACGTGTCATCACACTTGAATATGACAATTTCTATCTCGTAACCTGCTATACTCCAAACTCACAGAATGAGCTGAAAAGACTGCCGTACCGTATGCAGTGGGAGGATGATTTCCGTGAATATCTTAAGACACTCGATACTAAAAAACCTGTCGTACTGTGCGGTGATCTGAATGTCGCACACAATGAGATTGATCTGAAAAACCCAAAAACAAACCGCAAGAATGCAGGTTTTTCAGACGAGGAACGTGCTAAAATGACAGAACTTTTAGGTTCCGGTTTTACCGATACCTTCAGATATTTTTATCCGGATGCCGAGGGTATATATTCCTGGTGGTCATACCGTTTTAAGGCCCGCGAGAAGAACGCAGGCTGGCGTATCGACTACTTTATCACATCAAAGCGCATCAATGATAAGCTGAAAAAGGCAGCAATCCATACCGATGTGCTCGGTTCAGACCACTGCCCTGTTGAGGTTGATATTGAATTTTAAGGTTATGTACTACTTTTCAATATAGTTAAACCTCTGTATTTTAAATAATATTCTTGAAGCAATAAAACTTATGATTGATATGCCAATATTTAACCATACTGATATTATGTAGAAACTATCCTCTACATAATGAAACTTATCATCAGTTTCTGTAAATACAATTGGAAGAATATTGGCATATTGATTCATTCCTCTTGCCCCATCCACAATACCTATTATCCAGGTTATATCATGACTTGCACTAACAACCTGAAATAAGCCATATGCCTGAGCACCTACTATTCCAACAAAAAGTGATGCCATTATTATTGCGCCAAATACAGAATTATTTATTTTCTTGATAACAAGCAAAAGCATGATCAGCAATGATAAAAATGAGAATATCGCAACCATTTTACTAAGTAAATATATCATTCCAACTTTTATTAAAGATTTCGCTGCATTATCCGGTAGAATAATCAAATAGCGTACCATACTAACAACGAAAAATAGTAACATATATGTTCCAAACACAATTGCTTTCATCCATAAAAGCCTATATTTACTAATCGGAAGCAAATGCAACATTCTGTCTTTATTCAAATAAAAGAATGAAAACAAATCATAAATTGTCAGAAATACAATTCCAATCCACGACAACATCTGCCAGAATGAGTAAACTGTATCAATTCCCCCTGCAAGTGGCAATGCATTCAGCATATGAAGTATGTCTAATAAGAATTCTATCCCAAAGATTGTTCCCCAGAAATATTTATATCTCAAATATTCATTTTTCCAAATGCTCATCTTAATTTCTCCTTAAAAATTGTCTCAAGATCTGCTTTGTTTTCTTTTTTTAGACTTTGTACATTATCATGCAAAATAACTTTCCCATCTTTTACCATGATAATGCTATCGAACAATGACTCTACATCACTAATTAAATGTGTGCTGATAAAAACAATACTTCCTTTTTTTCGCTCACTCTTGATCATTTCCATTATGTCATCCCTTGTCAAAGGATCAACAGCAGCTAATGGCTCATCAAAAATATAAACATCCGAATTTCTTGAAAGTGCAAGAACCATATGTATCTGTTCAAGCATACCTTTGGAACATTGAGAAATTTTCTGATTCAATTTCAATCCAAGTTTTCCTAACAATTTTGCAGCTTTATCTGAGTCAAAATCATTAAAAGCATCCTTATAATATTTTATCGCATCTTCTAATTTCATGCATCTATATATAAAAGGTTTATCCGGCAGATAAGAAATATCTTTAGCACAGATTCCTTTTACTGCGCCTGTATAGTTATTTATAGAACCAGTCAATACACTTATTAATGTTGTCTTACCGGCACCATTTGGTCCAAAAATTCCTATAATCGAATTTTCTTCCTTTATCGACAAATTTATATCTTTTAAAATATGTACTCCACCTAACGAAACATTCAAATTTTTTATTTCTATCATAGTTCTTTTTCTTCCTCATCAATTACGTCCATACTATAAAAAAAGCAGATACAGTTTCAGCAATCTGAGATATCATGACATTTCTCCCTTTCACTTGCTGATACTATATCTACTCTCTTTTTTTATTTTTATCAATAATTTGTCCTATTATGTACATTTTTCGACTTAAACTGCATATTGTCCGGAATATCTAAAAGCATATCACAGCAAAATTTATTGTCGCTTTCATAAAATTCAATAGAGCCATTATATTTTTGTACTACTTCTTTCATGGAAAGAATACCCAATCCATGTAACTCTTTTTCATTTTTTGTAGATATCAAATTCGGATTATATTCCAATACCGAATTAATTATCGTATTTTTTACCGATATCATAAAGAAGTTATCTACATTCCTAAGTTCTAAATATATTTCATTATTACCATCGCCTGAAACTCCTTCTATAGCATTGTCCAAAGCATTCCCCAATAGTACACACAGATCCAGATCTGAAAATTCAGGTATTTCATTTGCAATATAAATATATATTTTAATATGTCTATCGGAGCATATCTTACTTTTACTGTTTATAATATAATTTACTACATCATTATCGCAAAAGACTTTATTCGAAATTCCATCCAATACGGTATCGTTATATTTTTCCATATAATCTACAGCTTCATTAATTTTTCCCGAATGCAGCATTGTCAATGCCACCTGAAAATGCTGTTTAAGATCATGACGAATACTTCTGACCGACTGATACAGTATTTTGGTTTCCTCAACACTTTTCTCCTGGCTCTTAAAAGCCTGTTGCAAAATACTATATTCAAGCTGTTTTGCATGATCCTTCTGCATATTCACATATAGTACATATACTAAAGAATTTGTCATCAGTATTCCCAATATTGATAGAATTGAAAAAATATGTTGCATCGGTGACAATTGTTCTTCAATATTAATTATAATCAATGAAACAAAAGACATTGTAAATATTGATATAACAGGAATTATCAATAACACAAACCACTCATTCCATTTCAGGGAATATGTGCTGTCTTTTTTTGTTCTTTTTATCATAAACCGCGTCAAATAAAACAAAACTATCTGAATTACAACTACCCCTACAAAACGATATAAGTCCTTTTGAATCACAAGATCCAAATAACCCTTTCCTATAATACATCCCTCAATGCTAAGCACAACTGTCGTAATCCCCATGATAAGCAGCATAACAAAAATCGACCAGAACATTTTTTGCATAAATGTTCCTTTTAAATTTAATAAGGAATATATGTATATGATAAGTATTGATATGATAATTCCTATTCCTTCAAATGGCACCATAAAATTTACAAATGATAATTCCAAAAATAATACTGCTACAAATAATATATATGCTAGATTTGCTTTCTTTCCGGTTCTCTTGTCCTTTAAAATTGCTCTTATCGTCTGTAAAACAATTGCTGATTGAAATAAATTTACCACAAATTCAAATATCATCCAAAATAAATCCATCATCGTCTTATCCTCATGTATTCGTGGAATTTTTCTCTAACTTCATTTTTTCTTCCCCTGCTCAAAGAAAAATTCTGTCCATCTTTCAGTTCGACCTCCGTTTGATAAATATGTTTTATCCACGTCATATTTACTAAACATCCGCTATTAATTTTAACAAAACTATAATCTCTAAAATTTTCTTCTATTGTAGATAAATTTTCCCTGAAATCTATTTCTCTGCCATCTTTAAAATGAATGTGTACCCTATGTTTTAAGACATCAATATACAATATCTGTTCAATATCTACGCTATAAATCTTTCCATTAATATTTAGCTCATAATTTGCATTTCTTAATGCTATTTTTTTTCGCGCAGCTGTCAAAACTTCATCTAAATGTTTATCGTAATTTTCTTTGCATAAAAACCAGAAAGGCTGATATGAGAACGAATTATATACAAGTTCATTATGACTTGTACAAAATACTAAAAGACTATCTTTTTCAGGTATATCTCTTGCAACTGAAAATCCATCTTTTTCAGGCATGTCAATATCCAGAAAAATTATGTCAAACTTATTTTTTTCATTACTTCTTACTAATTTTCTGCCGTCTGTAAATTTTACTATTTTACCATTCCAATGATGTTTTTTAATCGTCTGCTCTATATTCTTTTCTATGTCATCAACAAATGTCGGATCATCATCGCATATTCCTATTTTTAACATTAAATCACCTATATTTCTATAAAAAATCCGCTACACTAAATATATAGTATAGCGGATTGATTTATAAAAGACAATTTTATTCTATTATCCTTATAGGACTCCTTTTTACAATCCCTTATGCAACACCCTCTTCTCGAGCTTATCCCCATCCAGGGTATACTCAACAGCATTATACGCACCATCTCTGTATGCAAACGTCTCATTGTCATCCTGATAATGCACGAAGCTGCCCTTGCCCGGATATGTCAGTATACTGATCTTATCCTCTGTAATGTCCTCTGTGGAGCGAATTTCTCCGTCTGCAACAGGGATAATGGCTCCTGCTTTTATGAATACAGGTACCTTATCAAGTGGTGCATCTGCTAAAATATATCTGCCGCCACTGTATTTTTCGCCTGTGTAGTAATCATACCAGTCTCCATCCGGCAGATATACCTCTCTTGCCTCCTTGCCCGGTGCGATTACAGGCGCAACCAGCACAAAGCTTCCGAGCATATATTCATCGGAAATATTTCTCACATGCCTGTCTGCAGGATACTCGTATACGAGCGGGCGCACGATAGGTGCTCCTGTCTTTTCACACTCATGTGCCAGATCGTAGATATATGGTATAAATCTGTATCTGAGCTTTACTGTCTTTCTGACTGCATCTATCGTAGTCTCGTCAAACTGCCAAGGCTCCTGTCTGCGTGTTCCCATCGCTGAATGGTTTCTGAAAAACGGCACAAACACTGCTGCCTCATAAAATCTGACAAGTAGCTCCGGTGTAGTATCACTTCCGAAACCACCTATATCGCTGCCGCACATGGCAAGTCCACTGACTGACAGATTGCACACCTGCTCAAGTGAAAGCGCTATATGCGCCCAGATGCTGTGATTGTCTCCGGTCCAGCCACCGCAGTATTTCTGGCTTCCGGCATATGCAGCCCTTGTAAGTACAAACGGGCGTTTTCCTCCATCGTTTTTCGCAAGTCCCTCATATGTGGCTTTTGCCATAAAATGTCCGTAAATATTGTGAACCTTTTCATGTGCTCCATACTCAAACTGCACATCATCCGGCAGTGGTCCGTTGAAGCTTGCAGGCTCATTCATATCATTCCATATGCCTCTGATGCCGTGCTTAAGAAGTATCTTTGTCTTGTCTCCCCACCAGCTTCTGACGCTTTGCTTTGTGAAGTCCGGAAATACCGATGTACCCGGCCAGACGGCATTTTCGTATACACTGCCATCTGTATCATGTGCAAATGCATCCATCTCCATGCCCTCTTTGTACATGAAATAGTCCTCATCCTTTTTCACACCCGGGTCAATGATGGATATGAGCTTTACGCCCCTGTCAGCAAGCTTCTCTGAAAGCCCCTTTACATCAGGGAATTTCTTGTCATCAAAGGTGAATACCCTGTAGCCGTTCATGTAATCGATATCCATATGTATCACATCGCATGGGATATCAAGCTCGCGGAATTTGTCAGCTATATCAAGCACCTCATCATGTGTGTAATAGCCCCAGCGGCTCTGATGGCTGCCGTATATCCATCTCTGATAAAGCGGTGTGGTGCCTGTCAGTGATGTATAAAGTCCTACCACCTCTGCCATATCTTTTCCCGGCATAAAATAGTAGTCCAGATTGCCCTTCTCATGCTCAATGAAATAGTAATCTGTATTCTCATAACCGAAATCAAAGGTTGTCTTGTAGGTATTATCCGCAAAGATTCCATAGCAATATTCATTGCCCAGCACGATAAAAAATGGGATGGATTTGTACAGTGATTTGAAGCTGTCCACATGTGGCGCAGGATCATCCGTGTTCCAGTTTACATATGAATATCCACGCTTGTTGAGGCAGCCCGGCTTATCTCCCAGACCGTAAATAGCATCATCCTTTCCAAGCTTTTTGATAATGGTAACAGAGTCAGTTTTTTCTTCATCTTTTCCGACAGTATGTCCCTCAAGCTCTGCGATGGCAAGATCCTCGTATGGATTCTTCTCGCTCTTTTTGCGCGCTTTTTCATAATCTGAAAGCACAAGCTTACCTTTATAATAAATATCAAGCTTCTCGTTATCCTTTACATTTACAGTAATATCCCTCGCGTTTATGACTGCTTTAACTGCTGCATCGCTTACACCTGTTTCTGCTGCTGTCTTCTCGGTGTCTGACGCGGCCTTGCAGGTCACGCTTGGTGTGGCAGCCTTCGGAATGAAGCCCTCCTCTATTGCAACACTTTCGATGTCTTGTTTTTGCGCAACATGTACCATGTTGTTCTCAAATACAGTGACAAACAGACTGCCGTTCTCGTATATCAGCTCTGCTGTGTTGTCCTGTATTTTACAGTTCTTATATGAATTGCCCATTGAGTAATCCTCCCTTAAATTATATAGTTTGCTTTATCCCTCTGCGACAATGGCACCTCGTTTTTCATGTAAGTGTCCCACACATTCATGCGATCCTGCTCGTCAAGCTTGCGCAACACCCTTGCCGGCACACCTGCTGCGATACAGTTGTCGGGAATATCGCGGTTTACGACTGCGCCTGCTGCCACGATGCAGTTCTTTCCGATTGTGACGCCACCACAGATTGTAGCGCTAGAGCATATCCAGCTTCCATCGCCAATCCTAATAGGCTTTGCATATTCCAGGTCATGGAAGCCGTCCGGATATTCCTGTGGCAGGCGTTCCTCTGATAAAAACGGATGACAAGGTGTCGCAACAGTGACATTTGCTCCAATCCAGACTCCGTCACCGAGCTCAATCGGTGCGCAATCCAGAAATGTACATTTGTAGTTTACAAAGCAGCCTTTTCCAAAGTGGATATTCACACCATACTCACAGTAAAATGGTGCAAAAATGAATGCACCGCCATCCTTTGCGGATGGTATCATTTTCTCCAAAATACGCTGCTTACGCTTCTTCATCCAAATCGGTGTGCGGTTGAATTTGTCGCACAGACCCATTCCTCTTTCATGGTAACCTGCTATGTCTGTACTGTCTGCATTGTAGAGCTTTCCCGCTCTCATTCTGTCCCAATTGTTCATGTTGCTTCTCCTGATGTTTCCTATAAAATACTTCAACTTACTATAATAGTATCATCCATTTTTACTTTTTACAATAAAGAAAATCACCGGTCACGCCTAACAGTGTGACCGGCAACTTTCTGTCTATAAATACCAATTCAAAATGTAATAGCCTCAGGCCGTAAGTATTTCTGTCAAAGCACCATACAGCTCTGTATCAAGCTCCTTTGCCTTAAGCTCTGATAAAATCACTGTGGTCTTCTTTCCCGATGTAACGAGACCATAGATTTCATCCTTTAGCACAAAGCCTATCTCTGCCTGATTCAGGAAATCAAAGCATCTTTTTTCGATTTGATTATCAAGGGCTACTGTGTCCGCTGATATTGCAACGCTTATTTCGCTTGCTGTAGATGCATTTACAGTAACGATGAGCTTTCTTTTTTCATAATCATATTTAATCTTTGCCCAAACCTCTTTTTTGTCCACAAAGACCTTTACATTACCGGCGGCCGCTTCGGTTCTTCTCTCAAACACGAGCTTATAGGTTCTGTTTTCAGGTATTAATGATGTATCGCCATCAGCCGGAGAAATGACAAACACATCTTTATCCGCAGAATATTTCATAGCTGTGGTCACGCATCTGCCATCTACATATCCGCAGGATTCGTTGTCATCCTCGTACAGCTCAAACTCACCATCAGCCTCCGGGAATACCCTGACACATAATACATCAGGATTTTTGATAACAGACCTTGCATCAAGCTCATCCATATCTGAGCACACAAGTATGCCTCCTGCCTTCGCAAATACCGGAATACTGCTCAAATCCCTGTAGGTCTCCAGCATTCTTCCACCATCATAGCGCATGCCTGTATAGATATCATACCAGACGCCCTCCGGGAACCATACTTTGGTTTTTGCCACATTGAGTCCCTTAATGCGTGGAGTTGTAACAGGTGCTGCCATAAGCTGGCTGCCAAAGAAATACTGATTCTTTACCTCGTAAGCCTCTGCATTCTCAGGATACTCATAATACATAGGCTCAATCAGCGGCATATTCTTTGCATAGCTGCGATAATTCATGGTATACAGATACGGAATCATACAATGCCTCTGTCTGAGAGCATCCTCCATCGCTTCCTCAGTCTCTTTTTTGAATCTCCACGGCTCCTTGCCGTTAAATTCGCTGCATGAGCTGTGCAGACGCATTATCGGAGAGAATATACCGTATTGTGTCCATCTGGCTGCAAGCTCATCATCCTTGTAGCCCAGCATATGTCCGCCAATATCATGGCTCCACCATCCATATCCGATGTTTGTCGCTGTCGTTGTAAAATACGGCTGGAAATCAAGTGACTCCCATGTAATATGTGTATCTCCCGAAAAGCCAATCGGATATCTATGGCTTCCCGGACCCGCATAGCGTGAGAATGTCATTGGACGCTTGCCGCCTCTTTTATTATCGAGATAATGAAAATGATTAAAAATCCATAGTGGGTCCAGTCCTTCAACCTTGCAGTTGCTGCCCTGCTGCCAGTCAATCCACCAGAAATCCACGCCTTCATCCTCTCTCGGATGATGAAGATACTTAAAATATGCCTCCATAAACTTAGGGCTCGCCGGATCACATACAACCGGGTCCTCATTTTCATAGTCCACGCCCATTTCCTTTGCCATATCAACATACATCTCTTCGCAGCCCTGTACACCATCCGCAGGATGTACGTTCAGGGTAGTATGCATTCCTCTGTCATGGAGCTTTCCAAGAAAGCGCTTTGGATCAGGGAAGAGCTTTTTGTTCCATGTATATCCTGTCCAGCCGCTTCCGTATTTAGGGTCCACATCGACCTGATGCCAGTCCATATCTATTACGGCTACAGTGAACGGGATATTCTTTTCATCGAATTTGTCCATCAGCTCCATATAGCTTTCTTCTGAGTATTTATAATATCTGCTCCACCAGGTTTCGAAGTTATGGCCGTAATAGGGAGGGCTTTCGGGGTCATTGCAGCCGCAGTAGTCCCAGGGTGTATAAT
>OIYQ01000178.1_pt1 | contig 25554 bp, 16 predicted proteins | sample 1588311 | NCBI WGS metagenome assembly OIYQ01 (sample SAMN03283244) | human gut metagenome | biome: human-associated habitat; material: feces | host: Homo sapiens | place: Peru | collected 2012
ATGAAGTAGCGTATGACGAGCAGAACGACAATGATAGGCGCAAGGAAGCACAGCAGCATCGGCACGAAAACGCACACTATAAGGAAGAACTTTATGATCCATCCGGGCAAACTGTTGTAGAACGAGAGCAGTTCGTCGCGACTGACAGGGGCATCGTTGTCGAACGTGGCTCCGCCGTTAGTGGCAGACGCCGTGTCGGCAGTTACAGTATCCGAGTAAGCCACTACGCCCTCCTCCTCGTCGGTAGCGTCCTTGTCCTTCTTGTCCACCATCTGCGTGTGCGGACGGTTGCGGTGAGACTGCGGTGCGGCGGAAGCCATAGGAGCCGCTGCGCTGAGCGCCAGCAGCATTGCCATTAAAAAGATTGTCTTTTTCATATCTGTTCGTATTTTTTAGTTGTTTCTGTATGTTTGACTGATAATGAAAGCGATAAGTTGCAAAGCTACGAAAATTTTTCTTCAGAATATTCGCCCTGTTCGATACATTTTTGTATCTTTGTATCTGCTTCGATATCATACATATAAAACTACACATTATTATATATAAGATACGGCTGGCGCAAGCCGGCGTATACGAACTGGAAGCAGAAGAGAACTTCAGAAAAAACGAAACTTACAGATATGAACGATTTTAGAAAATTCGCAACAAGTAGACTCGGCATTAACGGCATGATGCTCGACGACGTGATGAAGGCTCAGGCGCAGTACCTCAACCCGTATATCCTTGAGGAGCGCCAGCTCAACGTGACACAGATGGACGTGTTCTCGCGCTTGATGATGGACCGCATCATCTTCCTCGGCACCGAAATCAACGACTATACAGCCAACACGCTCTCGGCGCAGCTGCTCTACCTCGACTCTGTAGACCCGGGCAAGGACATCTCTATATACATCAACTCTCCCGGCGGCAGCGTGACAGCAGGTCTCGGCATCTACGACACCATGCAGTTCATCACCTCCGACGTGGCTACGATGTGTACGGGCATGGCGGCTTCGATGGCTGCGGTGCTGCTCGTGGCAGGTCAGGAAGGCAAGCGCTCGGCGCTGAAGCACAGCCGCGTGATGATTCACCAGCCCCTTGGCGGCGTGCAGGGCCAGGCGTCCGACATTGAGATTGAGGCGAAGGAGATTCTCAAGTTCAAGAAAGAACTCTACACCATCATATCAGAACATTCGCATCAGCCTTACGACAAGGTGTACAAGGACTCCGACCGCAACTACTGGATGACAGCTGACGAGGCAAAGGAGTATGGCATGATAGACCAGGTATTGAAGAAGAAATAAATGAAAAAGAAGACTTGTAGCTTTTGTGGCCGTGGCGAGGACCAGGTGAAGCTGCTCATCACGGGCATCAACGGCTTTATCTGCGAGGATTGCGCGAAGCAGGCTTACAAAATAGCTGAGCAGGCGGGCGCCTACGGCAATGGGCAATACGAGAGCGAGCCTTATCGCCCCAAGAAGGATGTCCCCAAGCCCGTGGAGATAAAGAAATATCTTGACGAGTATGTCATCGGCCAGGATGAGGCTAAGCGATACCTCTCCGTGGCCGTGTACAACCACTACAAGCGTCTGCAACAGCCCGAGACCGACGACGGCGTTGAGATAGAGAAGAGCAACATCATCATGGTGGGTTCCACCGGCACGGGCAAGACCTTGCTGGCGCGCACCATCGCGCGTCTTCTCGACGTGCCTTTCACCATTGTCGACGCCACCGTGTTCACCGAGGCCGGCTATGTGGGCGAGGACGTGGAGAGCATCCTCTCACGCTTGTTGCAAGTGGCCAACTACAACGTGTCGGCGGCAGAGCGAGGCATCGTCTTCATCGACGAGATTGACAAGATAGCCCGCAAGGCCGACAACCCGTCAATCACGCGCGACGTGAGTGGCGAGGGCGTGCAGCAGTCGATGCTCAAGCTCCTTGAGGGAACGATGGTGAACGTGCCGCCACAGGGCGGACGCAAGCACCCCGACCAGGAGTACATACATGTCGACACCAAGAACATCTTGTTCATTTGCGGCGGAGCCTTCGATGGCATAGAGCGCAAGATAGCCCAGCGGCTCAACACCCACGTGGTGGGTTACAACTCCGTGCAAAACACGCGCAACGTGGACAAGAAGGACCTCATGAAATATATCGTGCCGCAAGACCTCAAGTCGTTCGGTCTCATACCGGAGCTCATTGGCCGTCTGCCGGTGCTCACATATCTCAATCCCCTTGACAAGGAGGCGTTGCGCCGTATTCTCGTGGAGCCGAAAAACTCTATCGTGAAGCAGTACACTAAGCTGTTTGCCATGGATGGAATCACTCTCACGTTCGAGGACGAGTGTCTTGACTTCATCGTGGACAAGGCGTTGGAATATAAGCTTGGCGCCCGTGGACTGCGTTCCATCGTCGAGGCCATCATCATGGACGCGATGTATGAGATTCCGTCAAAGCGAGTGAAGAAGTTCAACGTGACGCTCGACTATGCCAAGCAGCAGCTTGACAAGGCACACCTGCAGAAGCTTGAGTCTGCGTGATACCGTTTGACCATCCCTAAAATGTGAATGTATGAAATTTGATCTTACAGAAGCGCTGAAGAAATATTTTGGCTTCGATGCCTTCAAGGGCGACCAGGAAGCCATCATCGCCAACCTCTTGGAGGGTAACGACACCTTTGTGCTCATGCCCACAGGAGGAGGCAAGAGCCTCTGCTACCAATTGCCGTCGCTGCTTATGGAAGGCACCGCTATCGTGGTGTCTCCCCTTATAGCCTTGATGAAGAACCAGGTGGATGTCATCAATGGCTACAGCGAGGACGACTCGGTGGCGCATTACCTCAACTCCTCGCTCAACCGCGCGGCGATAAACCGCGTGGAGAGCGACGTCAAGAGCGGCAAGACGAAGCTGCTCTATGTGGCTCCGGAGTCGCTCAACAAGGAGGACAACCTGCCTTTCTTCCAGTCGTTCAAGATCTCTTTCATAGCCGTGGATGAGGCTCACTGCATTTCGGAGTGGGGACACGACTTCCGTCCCGAGTACCGCAACATCAAGCCTACGCTGGAGAAGATAGCCGTGGCGCGCAACGTGCGGCACATCCCGGTGATAGCCCTCACGGCCACCGCTACCGACAAGGTGAGGATAGACATCAAGACCAACCTCGGAATGCCCGACGCCAAGGAGTTTAAAAGCTCGTTCAACCGCCCGAACCTTTACTATGAGGTCCGGCAGAAGGTGAGCGATGAGGATACCGACAGCCAAATCATAAAGTTCATAAAGTCGCACGAGGGCAAGAGCGGCATTATCTATTGCCTGTCACGCAAGAAGGTGGAGGAACTTGCCAAGAAGCTGACGCTCAACGGATTTCGCGCGGCCCCCTATCACGCCGGCTTGGACAACGAGGTCAGGGCCAAGACGCAAGACGACTTCTTGAAGGAGAATATCGACATAATCGTGGCCACGATAGCCTTCGGCATGGGCATCGACAAGCCCGACGTGCGTTTTGTCATCCACTACGACATACCCAAGAGCCTTGAGGGTTACTATCAGGAGACTGGCCGCGCCGGCCGAGACGGCGGCGAGGGCATCTGCCTGGCCTTTTATTCCCCGAAGGACCTGAAAAAGCTCAGCAAGTTCATGGACACCAAGAGCGAGATGGAAAAGGAGATAGGCCGTCAGCTCTTGGATGAGACGAAAGCCTACGCCGAGACTTCAGTGTGCCGAAGGAAAGTGTTGCTCAACTACTTTGGCGAGGCGTACACAAAGGACAATTGCGGCAACTGCGACAACTGCAAGCGTCCAAAGAAATACATCGAGGCTACCGATGCCTTGGAGTGCGTGCTCTCGGCCATCAAGGCGCTGAAAGGGCAGTATGAGCAAAACTATGTCGTTGACTTCGTGCGTGGACGCGCCACCGACCATATAGTCAGGGACGGCAACGACAAGCTGCCTGAGTTTGGCAACGGAAAGGAAATAAACAACGACATAGCCTCCATCTGGAATCCTGTCATACGCCAAGGCATGATAGCCGGGTACATAAGGAAGGACATTGAGCACTATGGACTTCTGAAAATCACGTCTTCGGGAAAGGAATGGCTCAAGGAGCCGCGCCCGTTCTCCGTCGTGCCCGACCGCGAGTTCGTGGATAGCGATGATGGCGGCGATGGCGGCACCTCCGCGCTCGACCTGCCCCTGTACCAGCAGCTTAAAGGCTTGCGGCACGACGTGGCCAAGAAGCATAACCTCCCGCCGTATGTCATCTTCCAGGACATATCGCTCACGCAGATGGCTACCACGTTCCCCCAAACCATGGAGGAGCTGCAGCAAATACAGGGCGTGGGGCAGGGCAAGGCGCGCAAGTTCGGCAAGCCGTTCATAGAGTTCATAAAGAAATATTGCGAGGAGAACGACATCGAGCGCTCCGACATCATGAGGGTCATCACCTTGCCAAACAAGTCGAAGCGCAAGCTCAAGATCATAGAGATGATAGACCGTCGCATACCATTGGACGACATAGCTGAAACACAGGGCCTCGATTTCGACGAGTTGCTCGACGACATGGAGTCGATAGTGAACAGTGGCACGAAGGTCAACATTGACTATTACGTTACCGACGAGGACGTCATAGACCAAGACGAGATGCAAGACATACTCGACTATTTCCGCCATTCCGATACCGACGACATCGACACGGCCATCGACACGGTTGACATCTACGACGACGATGAGGGCCTCACCGCCGAGGAGAAGGCGCGGCTCGTGCTCATCAAGTTCCTCTCTGACGCTGGCAACTGATTAGGCCGGCGTTCCACATTAAATCATCATGCATATTATATCCTACGGGTTAAGAGGCGGCCAATGGTCGCCTCTTAACTCTTTTTATAGCATTTATTTATGCCATATTGATGATTTATTGCTGAATTATTGCTAATTTTGCATGCAATAAATTTATAAGGTCACTTTATATGTCATCATTTGTTGCAGATAAAATTGTCATGGACGGTCTTACTTTTGACGACGTCCTACTTATCCCTGCTTATTCCAATGTATTGCCAAAACAAGTAAGCCTTCAGGCCCGCTTCTCTCGACACATTCAGCTCAACATCCCATTCGTGACGGCTGCCATGGACACTGTCACGGAGTCGTCGATGGCCATTGCCATCGCGCGTGAGGGTGGTATTGGCGTAATCCATAAGAATATGCCTATCGACGAGCAGGCTCGACAGGTGGCTATCGTCAAGCGTGCTGAAAACGGCATGATTTACGACCCCGTGACCATACGTCGCGGAAAGACCGTGCAAGACGCTCTCAGGATGATGGCCGAGTATCATATCGGTGGCATCCCCGTGGTGGATGGCGAGAATCATCTCGTGGGCATCGTCACCAACCGCGACCTGCGTTTCGAGCGCCACATGGATCGCCTCGTTGACGACGTGATGACCAAGGAGAACCTTGTCACCACTCACCAGCAGACCGACCTTGCCAACGCCGCGCAGATTCTGCAAGAGAACAAGATTGAGAAACTTCCGGTCGTGGATGGCGACAACCATCTCATTGGCTTGATAACATATAAGGACATCACCAAGGCAAAGAACAAGCCAAACGCTTGCAAGGACGACAAGGGCCGTCTTCGCGTGGCGGCTGGCGTAGGCGTTACCGTCGACACCTTGGAGCGTGCCCAGGCTCTTGTCGACGCTGGCGTTGACGCCATCGTCATCGACACCGCCCATGGCCACTCCGCAGGCGTGGTGGGCAAGCTCCATGAAGTGAAGAGCGCGTTCCCCGAGCTCGACGTCGTGGTGGGCAACGTGGCCACAGGCGCCGCGGCCAAGTACTTGTACGACAATGGCGCCGATGGCGTGAAAGTGGGTATCGGCCCTGGCTCTATCTGCACCACGCGTGTGGTGGCAGGTGTCGGCGTGCCGCAGCTCTCAGCCGTCTACGACGTGTTCAGCGCGCTGAAGGATACCGACGTGCCTCTCATCGCCGATGGTGGCTTGCGCTATTCAGGCGACATCGTTAAGGCCCTTGCCGCCGGTGGTAACTGCTGCATGATCGGCTCGCTTGTGGCTGGCACGGAGGAGAGCCCTGGCGACACCGTCATCTACAATGGACGTAAGTTCAAGACATATCGTGGCATGGGCTCGCTTGAGGCCATGGGCCAGAAGAACGGATCCAAGGACCGCTACTTCCAGAGCGACACCACCGACGTGAAGAAGCTGGTGCCGGAGGGCATCGCGGGCCGCGTGCCTTACAAGGGCACAGTGCAGGAGGTCCTCTACCAGCTGACAGGTGGCTTGCGCTCAGGCATGGGCTATTGTGGCGCGCACAACATCGACGAGCTGCACGGGGCCAAGTTCACGCGTATCACGAACGCAGGTGTCATGGAGAGTCATCCACACGACATCACCATAACCTCGGAAGCACCAAACTACTCGCGTCCGGGCGAAGAATAAAGCATGAAAATAAGAAATACACTTTTATCAGCTATGGCGGCCATTGCTACTATCGGGGCAATGGCTGTGCCGTCAGGAAGGGTGTCGTCTTTCAACGCGTTGGCAGACGACACGTCCAAAGTCACGACCGACGCGTCAAAGGCGGCGGAGTTTGTCGTCCCGCAACAGTCGGTCATCGACGAGGTGATTTGGGTGGTGGGCGACGAGCCTATACTTAAATCAGACGTCGAGGAGATGAGAATGCAGGGACTTGCCGAGGGCATCAACTTCGGCAGCGACCCCGACTTCTCCATCCCCGAGCAGATTGCCGTGCAGAAGCTTTTCCTGCACCAGGCTGAGATAGACTCCATCGAAGTCACCGAGTCGGAGGTGGCGACAGGCGTGAACCAGCAAATCAACCGTTGGGTCGAGATGGCCGGCTCCAAGGAGAAGCTGGAGGAATATCGCAAGCAGAGCATCAGCGACATGCGCTCCGAGCTTCACGACCAGTATCGTGACCAGCAGTTGATTCAGAAGATGAAGGAGAGCTTGGTGAAGAACGTCAAGGTCACTCCGGCCGACGTGCGTGCCTATTTCCGTAATCTTCCAGAAGACAGCATACCTTTCGTGCCCACGGAGGTTGAGGTTGAGATTCTTGTCAGCGCCCCTCGCATCAAGCAGAGCGAGATAAACAGGGTCAAGGACGAGCTGCGCAACTTCACCGACCGCGTCAACAAGGGTGAGACCACGTTCTCCACTCTCGCGCGCCTCTATTCAGAGGACCCTGGTTCGGCCCGTCAGGGCGGTGAGCTGGGCTATACGGGGCGTGGCGTGCTCGACCCGGCTTTCGCAGCCGTGGCGTTCAACCTCACCGACCCGAAGAAGGTGTCGAAGATAGTGGAGTCGGAGTTTGGCTATCACATCATACAACTTATCGACAAGCGTGGCGACAAGATCAACGCGCGCCATATCCTCCTGAAGCCGAAAGTGTCGGCCGACGAGGTTGAGGGCGCGATGCATAGGCTCGATTCCATAAGCAACGACATTCGTTCCGGCAAGTTCTCGTTCGAGGAGGCCGCGTCGTATCTCTCTGATGATAAGGATACCCGCAACAACGAGGGACTGATGTCGAACAGCACGGCCAACGGAATGACGTCTCGTTTCCAGATGAAAGACCTGCCCACGGAAGTGGCGAGAGTGGTCGACACGTTGAAGGTGAACGAGATTTCCAAGCCTTTCGAGATGATTAACTCAAAGGGCAAGACCGTAGCGGCGGTGGTCAAGCTCAAGAGCCGCGTGCTCGGCCACAAGGCCACCATTACCGAGGACTTCCAGGTGATGAAGGAAGTGGTGCTCAACAAGGAGCGCGAGAAGACCATACACGATTGGGTGGTCGACAAGATTAAGCATACCTACGTGCGCATGTTGCCGCAGTATCGTGTGCCGGGGAAATATGAATACCAGGGATGGGTGAAATCTTAAGAAATAGGGGAAGGGTGTTGGCACTCTTCCTTTTTGTGGTGCTGGTGGTTTGCGGAATGACCCCCTCGCGCAAAAGGCGGAGGGAGCTTCGCAAGGTTGACACGCGCGTTTATCTTAGGCATGCCGACGAGTTGAAGTACGACCAGTTCGGCCCCAACCCCGACGCGCAGATAGCGAAGGGACATGTGCATTTCATCAACCGTGGGGCCACGTTGCTGTGCGACAGTGCCTACTACTACCAAGCCACCAACTCTTTCCGTGCCTTTGGCCATGTGCGTTTCCGCCAGGGCGACACGTTGTCGCTCACGTGCGACAACGCGTGGTACGACGGAGAGGGACAGATGATGCAAGCGCGAAAGAATGTTGTGTTGCATCATCGTGGGCAAGTGCTTTACACGGACAGTCTCAATTATGACCGTCTGTATGACAACGCTTATTTCTTCAAGGGCGGACGACTCGTCGACGGCAAGAACAAGCTCTCATCCGACTGGGGAGAGTATAACACCAACACCCGTCAGGCGGTGTTCTATTACGACGTGCAGTTGCGCACGCCGAAGAACCGCGTCTCTACCGACACCTTGTATTATGACACCAAGAAATCGATAGCCCATATCGTCGGCATGTACACCCCAAACCGTGGGCAGGGACATGCCGGGCCGTCAATCATACACAACCAGGGTGGGGTGGTGAAGACCACCGACGCCTTCTTCAACACCAAGACCGACAGGGCGCGTCTCTACGGCCGTTCGACGGTGGTGGACAAGGAGAAGACCATCACTGGCGACACGTTGTTTTATAACAGCACCACGGGGCGCAACCATGGTTATGGCAACGTGGTGTTCGTCGACACGAAAAACAAGAACAAGCTGACGGCGGGCGAAGTGGCTTACAACGAGAAGACGGGCAAGGGATTCGCCACCAAGAAGGCCCTCGTCGTGGATTTCTCGCAGAAAGACACGCTCTACATGCACGCCGACACGCTGCGCATAGAGACATTCAACATCAATACCGACAGCGTGCATCGCCGCGTGCATGGCTATGACCACGTACGCGCTTATCGCGCTGACTTCCAGGCCATGTGTGACTCGCTCGTTTACGACACGCGCGACTCGTGCCTGACGATGTACAAGGATCCTATCACGTGGAGCGATGGCAGGCAACTCACGGGCGAGAAAATCCTTATCTTCACCAACGACTCCACCATCAAGTTGGCCCACGTCATAGGCCAGGCTCTCTCCATTGAGCAAATGAAGGACAGCGTGCATTATGGCCAGGTCTCGTCGAAAGAGATTTACGCCTACTTCAATGGCGGCAACATCCGCCGTAGCGACGCCGTGGGCAATGTGCGCGCCATATTCTACCCGACCGACAAGGGCGATACCACGCTTATCGGTCTCAACTATGTGGAGTCGGACACCATGAGGATGTACGTCTCGCCCGCGAGGCAGCTTGAGCGCATCTGGATGCCCAAGGCCCAGGGCACGCTTTACCCGATGACGCAGATACCGCCCGGCAAGGACAAGCTCGACGTGTTTCAATGGTTTGCCGACTTGCGTCCCACGGGGCCTGACGACGTGTTCGTGTGGCGTGGCAAGCCTAATGGCTCATCGCTCAAGGTGTTGCAGCGCCATGCGCCTCCTTTGCAGAAATTGCCTGGCGGCGAGGCGAAGCAGCCACGACAGAAAGAAAATGCCGATGAAAAGCCCGCGACAGGGAACACCAAAATAAACAAAGCTCAAAAGTAAGCGTATGTCTGATGTTATCCAGCTCTTGCCCGATTCCGTGGCCAACCAGATAGCGGCCGGTGAGGTGATACAGCGTCCTGCCAGTGTCATAAAGGAACTGGTGGAGAACGCCGTGGATGCCGGCGCGCGCCATATCGACGTGTCGGTGGTCGACGCCGGACGCACGTCGATTCAGGTCATCGACGATGGCAAGGGAATGTCGGAGACCGATGCCAGGCTGGCTTTCGAACGTCATGCCACGTCCAAGATACGTCATGCGGAAGACCTCTTCAACCTTCGCACCATGGGGTTTCGTGGCGAGGCGTTGCCTTCCATCGTCGCCGTGTCGCAGGTGGAGCTCAAAACCCGCACCGCCGACGACACCCTTGGCACCGACATCTGTTTCTCCGGCTCCAAGGTGCTGTCGCAAGAGCCGTGCGCTTGTCAGCAGGGCGCCAACTTCAAGGTTGAAAACCTGTTTTTCAATGTCCCGGCGCGCAGGAAGTTTCTCAAGTCGAACGCCACCGAGCTAAACCATGTCATCACAGCCTTTGAGCGTATAGCGTTGGTCTATCCCGACATCGCTTTCTCCCTTCATTCGAACGGCAGCGAGCTTTACAACTTGCGCGCCGGCACGTTGAGGCAGCGCATCGTGGAAGTCTTCGGCAAGCGCATCAATGCCGATCTCCTGCCCTTGAGCGTGGAGACGTCGGTCTGCGGTTTGTCGGGATTCGTGGGCAAGCCAGAGTCGGCAAAGAAGAAAGGCGTGAGGCAGTTCTTCTTCGTCAATGGGCGTTACATGCGCCATCCTTATTTCCACAAGGCGGTGCAGAGCGTCTACGAGCGAATGGTGCCGCAAGGCGAGCAAGTGCCTTATTTCATCTATTTCGACATCAACCCGCACGACATCGACGTAAACATCCACCCCACGAAGACGGAGATAAAGTTTGAGAACGAGCAAACGGTCTACCAGATTCTTCTCGCCGCTGTGCGCGACGCGGTAGGGACGTTCAGTGGCGCTTCGGCCATAGAGTTTGACGTGGAGGGCAAACCCGACATCCCGATGTTTCAGCCCGAAGGTCAACCTTCCGATTTCGCAATGCCCAAGGTCGACTTTGACCCTCAATACAATCCCTTCGCGGCGTCCAAGCCGCGTGCCACGGCAAAGGCCGACTTGGGCTTGGGTGTGACGGGTGCCCATGATGTTGGCGGTGGCTTTGACGGCGCTGACTTTTTTAGTGGTGGCGTTGGCTCGTCTGCTTTGTTCGCTGGCCAAGACGCGCCCGCCCAGGATGCCCCAGACTCCCTCTTCTCTGGTCCCGTGCAAGAAGGCTCAGCTCCGGAACTGGAAGACAAGGCTCCTGCCCATTACCAATATAAGGGCAAGTACATCATGACCGCGGTGAAGTCGGGCTTGATGGTCGTAGACCAGCACCGTGCCCATGTGCGTGTGCTCTACGAGGATTACCTCCGCAGGTTGTCAAACCATAAGATAGCCTCGCAAAAGGTGCTGTTCCCACAGCAAGTGGAACTCTCGCCAAAGGAAATGGTCACCTTGACCACTGTCAAGGACGCTTTCTCTGAGTTCGGCTTTGAGTTGTCGCCGTTGGGCGCGTCGTCTTATGGCATTAACGCCATACCAGAAGGCTTGGAGGGTATCGATGTGGCCAGTCTCCTTCATGACTTGCTTTCCGATACCGACGCCGAGTCTCCGTTGGCTAAGATTCACGAGGGCATGGCCGCGTCGCTCGCGCAAGCAGCCGCCATTCCTTACGGTCAGGTGCTGTCGAATGATGAGATGGAGGACCTCACCAATCGCCTGTTCCAGTGCTCCAATGTCAACTACACCCCAGATGGCCGTGCCACGTTGTGCATTATCAAGCAGAAAGACATAGAGACCATGCTTGGCTGAAAATCATTCTGCCGCACTTATACATGCTATGAAAGCCCTAATATAAGAAGTGTGCTTATATAATATGTAGGCAAAACAAAGAGTTTTCTGAAAAAAGTCGGGAAAAAGTTTGGTGGGTTCGCGAATTGTTAGTACCTTTGCACCCGCAAACAAGAAACAAGGGCGTTTAGCTCAGTTGGTTTAGAGCATCTGCCTTACAAGCAGAGGGTCGGCGGTTCGAATCCGTCAACGCCCACAGGGGTGGTTCCCGTAGTGACTTAGGTCGCTGCGGGATTTTTTTATGTTACCATTTCTAAAAAATCATTACTTTTGTGGTCTTTTCATAAGGATTTTGTAATTTTGCATCCATGTGAATTGCAAATCGCGTTTACATTAAGCATGGAAATCACAGTCAGGTAATACGTATTATAATAAATAGTCAAATGAATCTTGATGTATTGACGGCAATCTCGCCTATTGATGGTCGTTACAGAGGCAAGACGGAAGCCCTTGCCGATTATTATTCAGAGTACGCGCTCATTCGTTATCGCATCCGTGTGGAGATAGAGTATTTCATTACTCTTTGCGAGCTTCCTCTCCCGCAGTTGAAATCGTTCGACCATAACCTCTTCCCGCGTCTTCGCGACATCTACCTCAAGTTTAACGAGGAAGGCGCACAACGCGTTAAGGACATAGAGAAGGTCACCAACCACGATGTCAAGGCGGTTGAGTATTATATCAAGGAGCAGTTTGACGCGATAGGCGGCTTGGGGAGCTACAAAGAGTTTATCCATTTTGGCCTTACCTCGCAGGACATCAATAACACGTCAGTGCCATTGGCGTTGAAGGAGTCGCTTCATGATGTGTTCTATCCTCAAGTTGAGGAGCTCATCGCCCAGCTCCAGACCTACGCCGATGAGTGGAAAGACGTTCCGATGCTCGCCAAGACCCACGGCCAGCCAGCGTCTCCAACGCGTCTCGGCAAGGAGATAATGGTGTATGTGTACAGGCTCACCGAGCAGCTCAACACCCTCAAGGCCTCTAAGATAACCGCTAAGTTCGGCGGCGCAACGGGCAACTTCAATGCCCACCACGTGGCTTATCCCGACTACGACTGGCGCGCCTTTGGCAACAAGTTCGTAAGCGAGAAGCTCGGCTTGGAGCGTGAGCAGTATACCACCCAAATCTCCAACTACGACTATCTCGCCGCCATCTTTGACGGCATCCGTCGCATCAACACCATAATAATAGACCTCGACCGCGACTTCTGGATGTACATCTCCATGGACTACTTCAAGCAGAAGATCAAGGCCGGAGAGGTGGGCTCATCGGCCATGCCTCACAAGGTCAACCCAATCGACTACGAGAACAGCGAGGGCAACCTCGGCATGGCAAATGCCGTGCTGACGTTCCTTGCCACCAAGTTGCCTGTCAGCCGCCTTCAGAGAGACCTTACCGACTCCACCGTGCTGCGCAACGTTGGCGTGCCACTCGGCCACTCCGTCATCGCCATACAGTCTACGCTAAAGGGCTTGCGTAAGCTCATCCTCCACGAGGAGAAGATAAGCGCCGACCTTGACAACACGTGGGCGGTTGTGGCAGAGGCCATACAGACTATCCTCCGTCGCGAGGGCTATCCTCATCCTTACGAGGCTTTGAAGCAGCTCACCCGTACCAACACGGCAATGACGGAAGAGACCATCCACGATTTCATCAACAGTTTAAATGTCAAACCGGAGGTTAAGCAAGAGCTCCTTGCCATCACTCCGCATAATTACACAGGTATTTAGTTTCAAAATGTATTATGTCTGTGAAGGCCTATAGTGATATAGTCTTCGCGGATCAAGCAAGTTACTACTATGTCAGAAGAACAGGAAAAGACGCAGGCGGCCCAAGGGCCGCAGAAAGATGCCCGTGAGGGGTATTCACACGTTAGTGGACATCAGAATCAGAGAGACTTCAATCCAGGCACAGGGCGCACGCAGCGTCCGCGCATCCACGCCACAGGTCAGCGTCCACAGTATGGCGCCAGTCGCGTGTCGACGAGCAAGCCTGCCGACAGCGGCTTCCGTCCGGAAGGCTTTGGCGCGGCGTTAGATGCCGACCAGCCTCGTCAGCAGGGTGGCTACCAGCCTCGCCAAGGCGGTTACCAGCCCCGTCAGCAGGGTGGCTATCAATCTCGCCAAGGCGGTTACCAGCCCCGTCAGCAGGGTGGCTACCAGTCGCGTCAAGGCGGTTATCAGCCTCGCCCACGTTACAATGCCGAGGGTGGCTATCAGCCCCGTCAGCAAGGCGAATACCAACCACGCCAGCGCTACAACGCGGAGGGTGGCTATCAGCCCCGTCAGCAAGGCGAATACCAACCACGCCAGCGCTACAACGCGGAGGGCGGTTATCAGCCTCGCCGTCAAGGTGGTTATGGCAACAACAATCGTCAGCAGGGTGGCTACGGAAACCGTCAGCAGGGTGGCTACGGCAATCGTCAGGGCGGTTACAACAACCGTCAGGGCGGCTACGGCAACAACGGCTATCGTGGTTTCAACAACGGACCGCGCCAGGGTTACGACCCTAATGCCAAGTACAGCCTGAAGAAGCGCATCGAATATAAAGAGGAGCACGTCGACCCGGACGAGCCCATCCGCTTGAACAAGTATCTTGCCAATGCCGGCGTGTGCTCGCGTCGTGAGGCAGACGAGTTCATCACATCTGGAGCCGTGAAGGTGAATGGCGAGGTCGTCACCGAGCTCGGCACGAAGGTGAAACGTTCCGATGAGGTGCTGTTCAACGAGAATCCAGTGTCGATAGAGAAAAAAGTCTATATCCTGCTCAATAAGCCCAAGGATTATGTAACCACGTCCGACGATCCTCAGCAGCGCAAGACCGTGATGGATCTCGTGAAGGACGCTTGCCCTGAGCGCATCTATCCCGTTGGCCGTCTCGACCGCAACACCACGGGCGTGCTCTTGCTCACCAACGATGGCGAGCTGGCCTCGAAGCTGACACATCCCAAGTTCTTGAAGAAGAAGGTGTACCACGTGTTCCTCGACAAGAACGTCTCCACCGAGGATCTCCAGAAGATTGCCGACGGCATAGAGCTGGAGGACGGTGAGGTGCATGCCGACTCCATAGAGTATGCCGATGAGCGCGACCACACACAGGTCGGCATCGAGATACACAGTGGCCGCAACCGCATCGTGCGCCGCATATTCGAGTCGCTCGGCTATCGCGTCGTAAAGCTCGACCGCGTGCAGTTCGCTGGCCTCACGAAGAAGAATCTCCGTCGTGGCGACTGGCGTTTTCTCACCGAGAAGGAAGTCGACATGCTGCGTAGCGGAATGTTCGAGTAAGGCCGAGTGGCATAAAACAGAAGATTAACCATTAAATAAAGTGCCTCTCCAAGCCAATTTGGGTGGCTTAGCGAATCGCTAAGCTTCTCTGCCAGGTTGTCTTGGCGAGGCTGTTGATAACATGAGAACAAAAGTCATTGATGCTCTCCGGAGCACCGATTATAACAAGGAAATCACTGTTAAGGGTTGGGTGCGCTCTCACAGGAGCAGCAAGGCGGTAGACTTCATCGCCTTGAACGACGGCTCTACCATCAAGAACATCCAGTTGGTAGTGGCCCCCGAAAAGTTCGACGCTGAAATGCTGAAGAGCATCACCACAGGCGCGTGCATCCGTGCCACTGGCATCCTCGTTGAGAGCCAAGGCAAGGGCCAGACAGTGGAGATACAGGCTTCCGACATCGAGGTCTACGGCCTCTGCCCCTCCGACTATCCCATGCAGAAGAAGGGCCAGTCGTTTGAGTACATGCGCCAGTATGCCCACATGCGCTTGCGCACCAACACGTTTGGCGCGGTGTTCCGCATCCGCCACAACATGGCAATCGCCGTGCACAAGTATTTCCATGAGCATGGATTCTATTATTTCAACACGCCACTTATTACCGCCAGCGACTGTGAGGGCGCGGGCGAAATGTTCCAGGTGACAACGCTCGACCTCGACCGCGTGGCAAAGAGCGGCAAGGTGGAATACGACAAGGATTTCTTCGGCAAGAAGTGTAATCTCACCGTCTCCGGACAGCTTGAGGGTGAGCTGGGAGCCACCGCGCTTGGAGCCATCTATACCTTTGGCCCCACGTTCCGCGCCGAGAACAGCAACACGCCACGGCACCTCGCCGAGTTCTGGATGATAGAGCCAGAGGTGGCTTTCATGGACAAGGAGGAGCTGATGGACCTTGAGGAAGACTTCATCAAGTATTGTGTGCGCTGGGCACTCGACAACTGCCGCGACGACCTTGAATTCCTCAACAAGATGATAGACAAGACCTTGATACAGACCTTGGAGAATGTCGTCAATGAGGATTTCGTGCGATTGCCTTACACGGAGGGTATCAACATCCTTCAACAAGCCGTGAAAGACGGCCATAAGTTCGAGTTCCCAATCACGGGCTGGGGCATGGACCTTGCCTCTGAGCATGAGCGTTATCTCGTGGAGGGGCATTTCAAGCGTCCTGTCATCATGACCGACTATCCCACGGAGATAAAGGCGTTCTACATGAAGAAAAACCCCGACGGCAAGACCATGCAGGGCACCGACGTGCTTTTCCCGCGCATTGGCGAGATTATCGGTGGCTCCGTGCGTGAGGAGAATTATAAGAAACTCCTCGACGAGATTGAACGCCGCGGTATGAAGGAGGAAACCTACAGCTGGTACCTCGACACACGTAAGTACGGCTCATGCCCACACGCCGGTTTCGGCCTTGGTTTCGAGAGACTTATCCTCTTCGTGACAGGAATGCAAAACATACGTGACGTCATACCGTTCCCACGCACGCCGAAAAACGCGGAATTCTAAGATTTTAGAAAAAAAACTGTAAAAAGACAGTCAGCTATTAAATTATTTGCTAACTTTGCAAAAGAATTTTAGTGTGGCTTTTGTATTTGAGAGAAATAACAAAGAGAATATTAACTAAATTAATCGCTTTATGAAGTGCATTAAGACTTTATTGGTCGCAGCGTTGGTCCTTGGTGGATCTTCAGCTGCCATGGCTCAAGCCACTTATACGGATAAGGCTGGCAATGAGTACACATTCAAGAAGCACGCATTCCTCGATTTGCAGGGTGGCGCGCAGTACACTCTCGGTGAGGCCAAGTTCGGTGATCTTATCTCACCTAACGTTCAGCTCGGTATCGGCTATCAGTTCAATCCTTGGTTTGGCGCTCGCGTTGCTGTAAACGCTTGGCAGAGCAAGGGTGGCTACAATGGCGTGACGGAGACTGGTAATGCAGCTCCTGCCAACGTCACTTATAAGTGGAAGTATGTCGCTCCTGGCGTCGACTTCATCTTCAACCTCAGCAACGCTTTCTGTGGTTGGAATCCTAACCGCGTGTTCAACCTCAGCGCGTTCATCGGTGGCGGCGCTAACATCGCTTTCGACAACGACGAGGCTAACGCCCTGACCAAGGACTATGAGATGCGTTACAACTGGGAAGGCACAAAGGTGCGTCCCGTGGGTCGTGGTGGCGTTGAGCTGAACTTCCGCGTCAGCAAGGCTGTCAGCATCATGCTCGAGGGTAATGCCAACATCCTCTCAGATAAGTACAACTCTAAGAAGGCTGGTAACCCAGACTGGTATTTCAATGCCCTTGCAGGTCTGCGCATCAACCTCGGCAAGAGCTACACCAAGAAGACTCCAGAGCCAGCTCCAGCACCAGAGCCACAGAAGGAAGAGTATGTTGAGCCAACACCGGCTCCAGCACCAGCTCCTGTGAAGGTTGAACCTATCCGTCGCGACGTGTTCTTCACAATCAACAAGGTTGCCGTTACATCTAAGGAGCAGCCAAAGGTTGACGACATCGTGGCTTACATGAACGAGCACCCAGAGGCTAAGGTGACCGTGACTGGTTACGCTGACGCTGGCACAGGTAACAACAAGATCAACGACCGTCTGGCCGCACAGCGCGCCGCTACAGTGGTTAAGGCCCTCAAGGACAAGGGTATCGCTGAGAGCCGCATCACGTCAGACAGCAAGGGTTCACGCGTACAGCCGTTCGCCGAGAACGACAAGAACCGTGTGACTATCATGATCGCTGAGCCTTAATAAGCCAACAGTTTCCCTCGAAGGGAATAAATAAGAAATCCCCGGCTTGCAGTCGCAAGCCGGGGATTGTTGTTTGTTGATTGTTTGTTGATTTATTATCAGCGATTATTTGTTGGTCGCAAATTTGTTGTCGTTGTCATTAGTTAGGGAATGGTCCTTGCCTTTTACCGGTTGACGTTTTTCCCATGTTTGTCAACTTTCAATCTTCAGGGTCATTATCCTCTTGGTGCTTTCCCCAATCTTATGGCGGTCGTCTATTGTCCGTCCCACAAGCCATATAATGTCGTTATTGGCAGTAGTCACCACGAGTTGCCCGCGCCGCTCTATTGGTTCGGCTTTCTTGTCTTTCATGTAGTCGGCCACGGTTTTCGTGCCTTTCATGCCGTAGGGTGACAGGCGGTCGCCATCATTCGCGGGACGCAATGTTAGCGGGAAGGCAATGCCGTCGGCGTCTAATGTGGCTATTCGGCTGTCTTTTGAGGGATGTGGACAGTTGGCTGCCGTGTCTATTGAAACGCGTATCTTGCGCTCTCCAAGGCCATATAGCCCCTCTTCCGGGATGCGCAGCTTGGGCAAAGCCTTGTCCCACGCCTCACTCGGATAGACAAACAGTTTGTCGTTGCTCATCACGGCGACATGACGCTTTGCCGTCCACGTCTTTCCGCCTTGGGCTGATGAGAGTATCTCCTCTGTTTGCGCGCGGTTGAAGCCAATGGGCGACAGGATGTTCCAGAGAAGCAGTCGTGGACTGGCATAACTCCTTACGGCATTCATGGAATAAGCCTCGCCAATGGCGCATTCCGCTTTTGCTTTCTCCAGTGCCACGCTGAGGCTTTGTTCCACCACCTTCTCTATGTCACCAAGGTTGTCGGCCATGCGCAGGATGTTTTGTTTTGCCGCGGGTGTCACAGTCTCAAGCATGGGAATGACATCAAGCCGCAGCTTGTTGCGCTGAACGTCGTCCTCGAGGTTCGTGCTGTCGGTGACATAGTCTTGTCCTATGCGGTTGAGGTAAGCGAGGATATCCTGCCTTGACATGTTTAGCAACGGGCGCACGAATATGCCGTTGCGGTGTCTCATGCCGAGCAGTCCTTTAAGTCCTGTGCCGCGAAGCATGTTAAGGAGTATGGTCTCCACTTGGTCGTCGCTGTGGTGAGCCACGCACACCCCTGCGGCGTTTGTGTCTTGCGCGAGTTGCGCGAACCACCGATAGCGCAAGTCCCTCGCAGCCATCTCGATGGAGATTCCACGCAGTTTGGCAAACTCCTTGGTGTCGAAATGCGCAATGTGCAACTTTACCCCCAACTTCTCGCAAAGGGTCTTACAGAAAGCCTCGTCGCGGTTGCTTTCCTTGCCACGCAGGTGGAAGTTGCAGTGGGCCGCTTCCACCTTATGACCCTTGTCGATGAGCATGCGTAGCAATGCCACGCTGTCGGGGCCTCCGCTTAGGGCAACGAGGAATATGCCGCTCTGCATACCGCAAGTGTCACTCACCTCCATGATAGGTGAGGACATGACAGAGTGTTTGCTCATACTGTCTCGGTCATGCTTTCCCCTTCATCTGTCGTGGAGGGTTGGTCGGACGCTTGGACAGTGGCTTCCAGCAGTCCGTCTTTCATGTGTATGGTGCGGTCGGTCAGCTTTGCAAGGCTCTCGTCGTGGGTGACGATGACAAAAGTCTGGCCAAACTTGTCCCTGAGGTCGAAGAAAAGCTGATGCAGTTCCGATTTGTTCTTAGTGTCGAGACTGCCCGACGGCTCATCGGCAAGCACCACGGCCGGGTTGTTGACAAGGGCGCGAGCCACAGCCACGCGCTGCTTCTCGCCGCCCGACAGCTCGTTGGGCTTATGCGAGGCGCGTTCGCTCAGGCCCATGAAGTCGAGCAACTCTTCTGCGCGCTTGCGCGCTTCTTGACGTCCCTTGCCGGCTATGAACGCCGGAATCATGATATTCTCCAGAGCCGTGAACTCTGGCAGCAACTGGTGAAACTGAAACACGAATCCGATGTGCTGGTTGCGGAAGTCGGCGAGCTTCTTGGCTGAAAGGCCACCCACGTCCACGCCGTCTACCACGACCGTGCCGCCATCGGGCTTGTCGAGGGTTCCTATAATCTGCAGGAGCGTGGTCTTGCCGGCACCCGACGGCCCCACTATGCTTACCACCTCGCCCTTGTCGATATGCAGGTCTATGCCCTTGAGCACCTGCAATTTTCCAAACGATTTGGTTATTCCTTTAACGTCTATCATTTTTTGTACTATTCTGTCTATATCAGTCTATTTAGTCTATATCAGTCTATTTGGTCTATCCTGCCTGTTTTTGTCTACTCAGTCTATATAGTTCTATAAGCGTCTATCCTCGTCTATATCTCCTTCTGCCTCCTATGACACCTCTCAGCCACTTTGCCAGGGCGTCGTAGGCCGAAGTCTCCTCCGTGTGCTGCGACTGCGCGAACGTCATGGTCTGTTTGTCGTCGCCATACTGGTCGGGGAACACTATCATGAGGTTCTTCCCCTTGAACCACCTTGTCAGCTCCTCTGGCAAGCGTTCCATTGCCGACTTGAACGACACTGTGCCTTGACGCGCCGTCACCACCACGAAAAGATTGTCGTCGGCTATCGTGGAGGCGAGTCGAGGCAGCTCGTTCCAGTGGGTCATCTCCACGCATGAGGCGCGGAGGTTGGGGTGGCGGTTCGTGATGAACTGGTTTACCATCTGCAGGGTGTCCATCCTGCCGTGGAACTGTATGCGGCACTCGAGGTTCTCGGCTATTCGCGACAGCCGTTCCATCCAGCGGAAGAATCCTGGCTCATATTGCGCGCGTGAGGGCACGGCTACGACGATGCGCCTCAGCGTGGCGAGAGGATGGTAGAGGCGCGCCATGATGATTTGCCGGTTCACGCCGTTGAACAGGCTCCGGTGGAACTGTCCCCAAAAAGCCGTCGTTTCTATGTCGTGCATGTGCATGCCTATGAGAATCTCTGAGGCCTGAAACTCCTTGAAGGCGTGTTTGATGCCATTGGCTATGTTGGCGGCAATCCTCACTTGGGTATCAACCTTCACGTCGGAGCCAGCGGCATACTGTTGTATCTGTTCAAGGAGCAGCTGCCCGTCTCTCTGGTTGCGCCGCATGTTGGAGTCGTCGTAGACCACGTTGATGGCCACTATTGAGCGGTTGAGCTTTTGGTTGCGTGCCATTATCGCCAAGTTGACCAAGCGGTTGGCATACTCCTTGTACTTCACGGGTACGAGAATGCGCTCATCGTCATCGGGCACGTCCTCTGATGGCAGCTCGCGCTCCCTGAGCACGGTCTTCCTTGACGCCCATTCCGTGATGAGCGACGAGATGACGCAGGTGAAGAGTATCATGATGACGATGCCGTTGAGCATCACCTCGTCTATGAGGGGCTTGCCGTTGGCGGTGGTCATGTTCATGCCCACCATGACCATGGCTATGGCTCCGGCGGCATGGGCTGAGGTGAGGCCGAACATCATGTGCCCGGCCAATGTGGGCAGGCGGAAGAAGAATGCCGCCACGTAAGCGGCGATGGCCTTGCCCACCGTGCCGAAGACCACTATGCAAGCCACCACAAACAGGATGCCTCCGCCGTGGAAGAGGAGTCGCACGTTGATGAGCATGCCCACGCCGATGAGGAAATAGGGGATAAACAGTGCGTTGCCTATGAACTCGATGCGGTTCATCAAAGGCGAGAGTTGCGGTATGTAGCGGTTCATCACCAGACCGGCGAAGAACGCGCCGAAGATGCCTTCCAAGCCGACAAGCTCCGACAGCGCGGCGCAGAGGAAGAGCACGGCCATTACAAAGATAAACTGCATCACCGCGTCGCTGTAGCGGCGGAGGAACCATCGTGTCAGGCGTGGGATGGTGAGAAGTATGCCCACCACGTATATGGCGAGCTTGCCAACGAACCACAGCCAGAACAACACGTCGCTCTTGCCTTCATTGGAAGCCACCAACGCGGCGAGCACCACGAGGGCAAGGAAGAGGCTCACCATCGTGGAACCCACCGACAGCGTGACGCTCTTCTTCTGCTGTATGCCATATCGAGAGACGATGGGGTAGGAGACAAGCGTGTTTGATGCCATGACGCAAGCCAGCAACAGGGCTGCGATGGGCGCATAACCGAGGATGTCGATGCCCATCAGCCATGTCAGGAAGAATGGGCAGCCGAAGGTGAGCAACCCGAAGGTCAGTGTTCGCCACTTGTTCTTGCGAAGGTCTTCCATGTCCATCTCCAAGGAGGCGAGGAACATGATGTAATAGAGTCCCACCCTGCCGAAGAGCTCAAAGCTGGAATCCCTCACGAGGACGTTGAGGCCATACTTGCCAATGGCTACGCCGGCGAGGACCATGCCTATGAGGTGGGGTATGCGCAGCTTGCCCATGATGACAGGGGCAAGGAGAATGATGATGAGCACCACGAAGAACACCAGCGTGGGGTCGGTGATGGGAAAATATGAGGCAAAAGTTGCCATTTGTTATCTTTGATTCCTATTTTAGTGGCAAAGTTACTCATATTTTCGCATATTTGTTGTAATTTTGCCCAAAGGTTTCAATTATTACACAATTATGAGAGTAGCTATTGTAGGCGCAAGCGGTGCCGTGGGACAAGAGTTCCTGCGCATCCTTGCTGAGAGAGAGTTCCCCATCGATGACCTTCTGCTTTTCGGCTCCAAGCGCAGCGCGGGCAGGCAATACACCTTCCGCGGCAAGGCTTATACCGTGAAGGAGTTGCAGCACAACGATGACTTCAAGGACGTGGACATCGCTTTTGTCTCAGCCGGTGGCGGTACGTCGGCGGAGTTTGCGGAGACCATAACGAAACATGGCGCGGTGATGATAGACAACAGCTCGCAGTGGCGCATGGATCCGCAGGTGCCGCTCGTGGTGCCTGAGATAAACCCAGAGGATGCGTTGGACCGCCCGAAGGGAATCATCGCAAACCCTAACTGCACTACCATAATGATGGTTGTGGTGCTGAACCCGATAGACAAGCTCAGTCATATCAAGAAGATTCACGTGTCTTCCTATCAGAGCGCGTCGGGTGCCGGAGCGGCGGCCATGAAGGAGCTGGAGCAGCAATACAAGGAGATGGTGGAGACGGGCCACGTCAGCACCGTGGAGAAATTCCCTCACCAGTTGGCTTACAACGTCATTCCGCAAATCGACAAGATGACGCCCAACGACTATACCAAGGAGGAGATGAAGATGTATAATGAGACCCGGAAGATAATGCATTCCGACGTTCGCACGTCAGCCACCTGCGTGCGCGTGTCATCGCTTCGTTCCCACTCAGAGAGCGTGTGGTTTGAGACAGAGAAGCCGTTGGAGGTCAAGGACATCCAAGAGGCTCTGAAGAGCGCGCCGGGCGTGACTCTCGTGCAGGATCCCGACGACCAATATGTCTACCCCATGCCATTGGAGAGCGCGGGCAAGGACGACGTCTACGTGGGACGCGTGCGCAAGGACTTGGCCGACGACAACGGTTGCACGCTGTGGCTCACGGGCGACCAGATACGCAAGGGCGCGGCGCTCAACGCCGTGCAGATTGCCGAATACCTCATCAAGGTGGGCAACGTGAAATAAGTAACAATGTCTTAAACGACGCGAATCTCATCGGGCGCATGATAATAATGGGCGCGGTGGGGTTCGCTTTTTTAATATAACACGAAAAATGAAGAAAAAGACTTTTCTTTTGGGGCTCTTGCTGTGCGCCACGGGCGCGTTCGCACAGGGCAACCTTTCCTCGGGCATTGACCTGAAGAACCTCGACACCTCGGTGAAGCCGGGCGACGACTTCTACCACTATGCCGCGGGAGGATGGCTCAAGTCGCACCCGCTCGACGCTGAGCATGTGCAGAACGGTGCCTTCACCGACTTGTACGAGCAGAGCCAGAAACGCATCCAGGACATCATTCTCGACTTTGCCTCAAAACCGCAAAAGCAAGGCACGCTGGGGCAGAAGATAGGCTCTCTTTACAACCTCTTGATGGACTCCGTTCGCCTGAACCGTGAGGGATGGAGACCCATCAAGCCTACGCTCGACAAGATAGCGGCAATAAAGAACCGCAAGGAATACCAGCTGGTGTGCGCGCAGCTCGACCGCAACGGTGAGTCGACGATGATGTTCGGCATTGGCGCGGGGGCCGACCAAAAAGACTCTGAGTGGAACCTTGTGGCCGTGGGGCAGGGCGGACTCGGACTTGGCGAGCGCGACTATTATCTCTCCGATGACGCGCAAAACAAGCGCGTGCTGGAGGCTTACAAGCAATACCTGAAAAAGCTGTTCACGCTGACCGGGGCCGACGAGGCCACGGCGGAGAAGAAGACGCAGGCCGTCATAGCCATTGAGACGGAGATTGCCAAGGCAAGCTACGACAAGGTGAAGCAGCGCGACATCGACGCCAACTATCATAAGATGACATACACGCAGCTCATCAGCGACTTCCCCGGCATCGACTGGGGCAACGTGTTCCTCGCCTCTGGCTTCCCGGCTTTCGATTATGTTGACGTTGGCCAGCCTGAGCCTATACACGCCGTAGAGAAGATTCTCGCCGAAACGCCTCTTGATGACCTCAAGACCTATGCTGAGGCCAAGGTCATCAGTGGTGCCACCAGCAAGCTCAGCGACGACTTCCGCAAGGCTTCGTTCGAGCTCAGGAAGGCCATGGTCGGCTCAAAGCAAGACCAGCCGCGATGGAAACGCGCCGTGGCCGTGGTGAGCGACAGGTTGGGCGAGGCGATAGGCAAGATGTACGTGGAGAGGTATTTCCCCGAGTCGAGCAAGAAACGCATGCTTGAACTCGTGCACAACCTGCAGACGGCTCTCGCACAGCGAATCGATGAGGCCACGTGGATGGGAGATGCCACGAAGGCGCAGGCTAAGGACAAGCTGTCCAACTTCATCGTCAAGATTGGCTATCCCGACAAGTGGAAAAACTACGACGGCTTGCAGGTCAACGACAGCCTTTCGCTCTACGAGAACCTGTGCAACATCTCTCGCTGGGCCACCGATGAGTATATAGCCAAGCGTGTGAACAAGAAGGTGGACAAGACGTTGTGGCAGATGACCCCACAGACCATCAACGCTTACTATGACCCGTCGACAAATGAGATTTGCTTCCCCGCGGCCATCCTGCAACCGCCATTCTTCGACCCTAATGCTGATGATGCCGTCAACTACGGTGCCATTGGCGGCGTTATAGGTCACGAGATGAGCCATGGCTTCGACGATCAAGGCTCACAATTCGACAAGTACGGAAACCAACGCAACTGGTGGACGGCGCAAGACAAGAAAAATTTCGACGCGCGCACAAAGGTGCTTGCCGACTGGTTCTCCTCGTTCGACGTGCTGCCAGGCATCAAGGTCAACGGCAAGCAAACCCTTGGCGAGAACATTGGCGACAACGGCGGACTGAACATCTCGTTCCGCGCTCTGCAGAACGTGCTCAAGGAGAACCCGGCTCTGAACAAGTCGATCGACGGCTTCACACCCGAGCAGCGCTTCTTCCTCTCATGGGCTACAGTATGGGCTGGCAACGCTCGTCCCGAGTTCGTAGACCGTCAGATAAAGACCGACCCGCACTCACCGGCTGAGGCTCGCGTCAACGGCGCCCTCCCGCAGATTGACGCTTGGTACAAGGCTTTCAACATCAAGAAGTCGGATAAGCTCTTCGTGCCGCAGAAGAAGCGCGCACAGATCTGGTAATTTGTAACGGAAAGCTTTTCAAGGGTTTCTAAAGAAATATACGAAAGCGCCCTGCGTTCGGCAAAACCGGACGCAGGGCGCTTCGCTTTTTGTAATCTACTTAACAATCTTCTTTCCTGCTACAACGTATACACCACTTGCCAAGGTATCAATGCTCTCAAGGTGCCAATAGCCATCAAGATCGCCATTGCCACTCGACTCGAGAGTACATGAG
>OIYQ01000180.1_pt1 | contig 25497 bp, 21 predicted proteins | sample 1588311 | NCBI WGS metagenome assembly OIYQ01 (sample SAMN03283244) | human gut metagenome | biome: human-associated habitat; material: feces | host: Homo sapiens | place: Peru | collected 2012
GATGGTATTGCCCCTGAAGGTTTTCTTAGGGGTGTAGGTGGCACCGAGCACCACGCGGTTCTTGCGATTGATGTCGATGGCATATTGTGCGCCAATGTGCACGTTCCAGTCGCGCACCTCCATCATGCGGTAGAATACAGAGGTAGAAGTGCCCACAATGGCAGTGCTGTGCTCCAGCGTACCGAACATATACGAGAAGTTGGCACCCACCGACAGACCCTTCACGGGGCTCCATGCGCCACCGAGGTAGAGTTCGCTGATAGAACCGTTGCCCGAACGGCTTTCACTGCCGTTTGCAAGGTCGGAATTGAATGAATAGCTCACAGAAGAATAAGGAATAAAACCGAACGAGCCACCCACATTCTTGGCGATGCGGAACACACCGCTCAAATAGTCGAGACCGCCGCTGAATGCGTTGCCCTTGGTGTCGCCTTCCTTGCTCCACACTTGGCTCACGTCCACGCCCACATCCCAGATAAAGGTGAGCGAGTCGGTGGCAGCGTATGATGCAGGGTTTTTCGAGTTCACAGCCCTGCCGCCTTGCATAGCGTAACCCACGCCACCCATGTGGCGCTGAATGCCTGTGGCGTTGTCGCCGAGTGTGCCGTAGCCGAGGCGTGAATAAGGGGTTTCGGTAACTTGCGCTGATGCTTGGAAAGCGCCAGCGATTGCCAGCATAAGTGTGGCGATAAAGTATCTGTAATTCTTCATTCTATCGTGATATATGATACAAAATAAGTGGCGGTGCTACATTCGCCTCTCCCCTACACAGCGGCGGCAAATTACACCATTGGCTACAAAATTACTAAATCCTCATTAATTAAAGGGTGTTTTGTACAATTTTTAGCACTTTTATAGAAGAAAAAGCACCAAAGTGGCGATGAACGTGGTGGAAATCACTCGTTTTCCTTGTCTTTGTCCCAATAATAGGTTTTATTTATTTCTTACTCTACTATTCAATCTTTAAGTTTGTGATTAAACGTTATGATTTTAAAACAATCGGTAGAGGAGAAGATACACAGCTACATAGAAAAAAAGACTATTCTAGAAAGAAAAGTCTTGACGTAGACAGTTCTGTGTCTCATTCTATTGTAGAAGCATTAGGTGGTATTCCTAATATATTAGATGTTGATACATGTACAACACGTCTGCGTGCGACTTTAAAGAATCCAACATTAGTTGACGAGGAAGCTTTAAAGGCAACAGGTGCTGCAGGTATATATATGCGTGGAGAAGGTATACAAATTACTTATGGACCACATGTTGTCATTATCGTATCAGAAATAAAACAGATATTACATGAAGGAGAATAAAGTGAAAAAACAGCGTTATGAAGTCATTGGAACGCTAAACAATAACGGAGTTGTCGCAAAAGATGAACTCAATAAAGAAGTGATATTACTCGGTAAAGGAATAGGCTTCAAAAGAAAAGCAGGAGATATGATTGAGAATCCTGGAAAGAATATTAAATGCTATAGTTTAGAGAAGAATACTGGTAAGAATGTCTTACAGGGGGTTGATCCTATCTTCTTAGAAATAGCCAATGAAATTATCCGTTATGCAGAAAAAGAATTTGGTGATATAGATACTAAGATTCTTTTACCTCTTGCAGATCATATCGCATTCTCTATTGATCGTATTAAGAATGATATGGTGATTTCAAACCCTCTTACAAGTGATATTCGATTATTGTTTGCAGATGAATATGAAGTAGCTAAAAAAGCAAGAAAGATCATTAAAAGAAGATTAGGATATGAAATCACTGATGATGAAATTGGTTATATTTCTCTTCATATTCATGCAGCTTTGAGTTCTCAGCCACCTGCACGTTCATTACAGGTTGCCAGCATTATTCATCAGACAGTCACTTATGTAGAAGAAACCTTCAATATAGTGATTGATGAAGACTCTATTGCTTATATTCGTTTAGTCAACCATATTAAATTCTTGATGGTCCGTCTAGACCGTAAAGAAGATGTGCAGGTTTCTATGACTGACTATACAAAAGAAAAGTTTCCAGAAAGCTATGCAGTGGCATGTCGTGTAGCGGATTATATAGAAAAGCTGATTCTTGAAAAGATATCCGATGAAGAAATAGGCTATCTTGCGATACATATAGAAAGAATCAGACAAAGTGTATAATAAAAGGCAGCGTAAGCTGCCTCTTTTTAATATTTGACGTGCATGACAGGACTTGAACCTGCAGTCTTCAGAGCCGGAGTCTGATACTCTATCCAATTGAGCTACATGCACATAGCTTATTCATTATATCATAGAAAGGATGAATTTTATGAGACAATTTATCGCACTTACATTTAATTCTTCTTTTAAAGAAGAACTGGTTCATATTATAGATTCTTTAAAGGAAGAAGGTATTAAAGGCAAGTATTATGATCCAGATAATCTTCATATGACTTTAGCTTTCTTTGGTGAAACAAATAGACAGGATGAAATCATGGAGATTTTACAATCTATTTCTTTTCCTGAAATCACCATCACTACTAACCGTATTAGTCATTTCAAGAAGATATATTGGGTAGGTATTAAAGATAATCCTGTATTAGATGAATATGTCAATACATTAAGAGAAGTATTAAAGGCACATGATATACCATTTGATGATAAACCTTTTTATCCACATATCACAATTCTAAGAAAAGCAGAAGAAGGGGACAGAACACTTCAAGAAGTCTCTACAAAAGATATCAAAGTAGAACTCTTACAGGCTCATTATTTAGAAGATGGTTTAAAGTATCTTCCCTATAAGGAACAGGATGTATTAGAAGCAATTAATGAAATATATAGACAGAAAGGACATGTCACTATCGCAATAGATGGAAGATGTGGAAGTGGGAAAACAACTCTTGCGAATAAATTAAAAACGTATTTTGATTGTCATATATTTCATATGGATGATTTCTATCTTCAGGAATATCAACGTACGCAGGAGCGCTATAATGAACTAGGTGGTAATGTAGATAGAGAACGTTTTAAAAAGGAAGTATTAGATCCTTTAAAAAATCAACAGGACGTTCTTTATCGTCCAATAGAATGTTTCTCTATGTCTATAAGTGAAGGAACGGTATATCCTTATAAACCTATCAACATTATTGAAGGGTCTTATTCATGTCATCCTGAGCTTATTGATGATTATGATATGACTATATTCTTAGATATAGATGAATCATTACAACATAAACGTATAGAAAAAAGAAATGGAAAAGAAGCCCTTAACATGTTCATAAAAAAATGGATACCATTAGAAGAAAAGTATTTTTCTTCCTTTGATATCCAAAATCATTGTGATTTCTATTTTAAAGCAGGTGACTAGCCTGCTCTTTATTTTTTCTTAGAGCTTTCTTAATAATCTTTAAACATCCCTGATCTTCATTAGAATCAGTGATACCATATGCCAGCTTCTTGATTTCATCCACTGCATTCTCCATCGCAAAACCATACTTCACAGACTTTAATAAAGCATAATCATTCATCTGGTCACCAAAAGCAAGACATTCATCTCTAGAAATATGTTCATGTTCCTGAATATAACGCATACCAAGACCCTTATTTACACCATCTCTTTGAATATCCATCCATTCATTACCCGATGTAATAATCTGTAACCCACTAGGTAAGATAGAAGTAATATCTCCTGCATTATTCTTAATATCTCCACTAGGATCAAGTATCGCAATCTTAGTAATAGGTTCATCAATTTCATCAAAATCATCAATCAACTTATTTGAACAATAATAAGTAGTAAGTTCTTTAGTCAGATGATCCTTTCTTCTTGCGTAAGCATACTTTTCTCCTGCTACCATAATCTTAAATTCAGGATAATGTTGTTTGACTTTCTCTATCGCAAGAAAAGCTTTCTTACGGTCCATATCAAATACTTCTAATGTATTTGGACCCTTCGCAATATAACTGCCTCCATCTGCAATAAAGTACATATCTTCACTCATAGGCAGAAACTTCTGATAAAGTCGTGCATATTGGTTACCACTTGCAGCCACAAACAGTACACCCTGTTCCTTCATCTCAAAAAATAAATCAATAAAAGACTTATCAAACTGCTTCTTATTATCGAGGAATGTTCCATCCATATCTGTCGCAATTAATTTGATCATTTGTCTTATCCCCCTTTGAGCACCACTATAGCACACATCTTTGATTTATGGTAGACTATTTCAGAAAGGAAGTTATATATGATATTACTATACATTTTATTATTTCTTATTATGGCTTGTACATGGCGTACACGTTATCATATCTATACAAAAGGACTCTGTTCATTTGGCTTTATTCTCACTGCCTATTTATCCCATCAGACAAAACTATTTCTTCTTATCTTGCCAGGATTACTCGCATTCATGATAGGAGATCTACTCCTATGTAAGAAAAATCTATTTAAGTATGGTCTTGATGCCTTTCTTATAGGTGATATTGCTTGTCTATTTTTTTATTATCATTATCAGCCATTTACCTATATAGAACTTATTGTGCCAGTAGTATCTATGATCTTATTGGAAATAGTGACTTATTCTAAAGATATAGACTATAAAACAGAAATCACCAGCTATATATTTGCACTCGTCTGGCTGACAACTAAAAGTATTCTTACAGCCATAACTATGAATACACTTAACTTCAAGATGATGGCATTAGGCTTTATTCTCTATCTCTTATCAGATGTACTTCTTGTCTTCTATAAGAGAAATAAGTACCAGATATTAGGAATTTTGAATATTTTCTTCTATTATTTTGGGATTTTTTTAACCGCTTACAGTTTTTCTTTCATCTAATGTGTTAAAATAGATACAAAAGGGGAGAGAGAAATGGCAGAAACAGTAGAAGATTTAAATCAGTTAAGGGAGATGCTTCATCATTTTGATACATTGCATATCGCATTTCAAGATGATGAGTATCCTTATATTGTTCCAATGAACTTTGGAATAGGAGAGGATCAAGACAAAATAGTACTTTATATCTATACACCAAGAGAAGGGAAGATGACTCATCTTATTAAAGAAAATCATCATGTTGGTGTACAGGCAGAAACATTATATGAATATTTTTATAAACCAGATAAGACAGTCTCTAATTCTTATTCATCTATTATTGGAAAAGGAATTGTTGAACCAGTTCCTCATGACTTATATGATGAAGCGATGGAATCTATTCTAACGCATTGTGGTTATGAAACATATCCTTATAATAAGGATTATATAGACACATGCCATGTTTATAAGATTACTTTGAGTCAGGTGACTGGAAAAAATCATTTTAAGGGAGTATAAGATGTCACAGAAAAAACGTCATCAACAAATCATTACAAAACTGAATATTAATGGACAGGTCTTTGTGAAAGAACTGGCTTCATCCTTTGGCGTGACAGAAGATTGTATCCGTAAAGATCTCACACTCTTAGAAAAGGCAGGGAAACTTAAAAGAGTACATGGCGGTGCAGTCAATGTACGTGTTAATTTACATCATACCAATGTATCAGAACGTGTCGAACTTTATAGTGAAGAAAAGAAAATCATTGCCTCTAAAGCTGTTAATGAACTAGAAAAGGGCTATGTGATCTTCCTGGATATATCTACAATCAATTTAGAAATCGCAAAACTCATATTTGAAAAGAACATCGCACTCACTATTGTGACAAATATGATTGATATTATGCAGCTCTATAGACAAAATAGTGCAGTGAGACTCATCTTTTTAGGAGGAGACTTCAATCAGGTAAAAGATGGATTTGTAGGCGCACTTACAAATCACTTGATTAGAAAATATCGTTTTGATATTTCATTTATTGGTGTTGTTGGTATTGATTTAGAACATAATGTCATTACAACCTATGAAACAAACGATGGTATCACTAAAAAGACAGCCATCAATGCAAGTAAGAAAGCCTATATGGTAGGAGAAAGTGCTAAACTCAATCAAGATGGAAACTATGCCTATGCCTCACTTGATGACTTCACAGGCTATATATGTGAAAAAGAATTAGACCACTCTCTTGTAAAAGTATTTAAAGACCATCAGGTAGAACTCATTTAAAAAAGCCCAGACTTAATTGATCTGGGTCTTTGTGCGACAGGCAGTCGCTTATATGTCATGTCAACAGGGGCATGACATTTTCTATTTATAAATGATTATTCAAGATAGGGCTCTATTAACTTGAAATGCGTCATGGAATGTAGAAATCCTGTAGGTGAAAGTCCTACCTCGTGCGCGCTAGTGCTATTCGAGAAGTCTAATCTAATGCATCAACGTAAGGCGATGTGTGAAGGAGATGCAGTATTCGAGAGAACTGTAGATGAAATATCAGGCCGAAACGAAGTGTGAACTGAAAGTGCGGCAGTAGAATGTGTGACGACATTGCGAAGTATGTGGAAGTCTATTCACTGTGTTACCAATGAACTAGTCGATAACACAGGCCTTCTATTGTGAAGTCAGTTGGCATGATATTAAGGAAATAGCGATGACCCTGTGAGGCCTTATGATTACTTGGTGTATATCAAGGTATTTATCTATAAGTGTAATTCGAAGTGATAAGTACGTCATGAGGAGTCAGACACTCTCATAGTAGTGAATGATATTGATGTAACATAACATCAATGTAGCGAAGGGGAGTGACCTTTTACGATCTTACTAGAGTCTATTCATAATGGTAAGAATGACGGTACTGTGGTACAAACGAATTCAAAGTATGATAGAGGGAAAGGAGAAATTTTACTTTAATTTATGGAACCATTAATGAACAATCCAATGAAGTTGAAATATCATTCATTGTACGGACAACTACTACGAGATAGAGTGCTTATGAACGCTTGGAAAAAGGTCAAAGCAAATAGAGGTAGCGGAGGTATCGATGGTGTAACCATTAAGGAATACGCCAAGAATGAACAAGAGAATATATTGAAACTATTGGAGAAACTCAAAGCAAAGGAATATAAACCTACACCTGTGAGAAGGGTATATATTCCAAAGAAAGACGGCAAGAAAAGACCGTTAGGAATACCAACCTTGGAAGATAGAATTGTACAGCAAGCATTAACTGATATTCTAATGCCTAAGTATGAAAAATTGGTATTTCATAATTGGTCGATGGGATATCGACCAGGTAGAGGAGTAGAAAGTGCTCTGCAAGTAATCATCAAGAACATTGAACTAGGACGCAATTGGATCTATGACTGTGATATCAAAGGATTCTTTGACAACATTCCTCACAAGAAATTGATGAAAGTGTTAAATAAAGTCATAGCAGATGGAACAGTATTAGATTTAATATGGTCATGGCTTAAATGTGGATACATGGAAGAAGGTAAATACTACAATACCAAGGCCGGGCAGCCGCAAGGTGGGGTCATTTCACCTTTACTTGCCAACATCTATTTAAATGAACTTGATTGGGAACTACACAAAGCTAAGATTTATTTTGTAAGGTATGCCGATGATTTTCTGTTGTTTTGCGAAACTGAAGAAGAAGTCACAAGAGCAGGTAACATCGCTAAATCAGTCATTGAATCTCTAGGACTTGAAGTTGCGATGAATAAAACCAAGGTAGTTGACTTTAAGAATGATGACTTTGATTTTCTAGGCTTCCATTTTAATCATTGGAAAACTAGTAAGAAAGGGAATGATTACTACTCAATCGTTCCCACGGAAAAGTCAATTAAAACATTCAAGAAGGCTATCAAGGATAAGACACAAAGGAAATGGACTAAAACAAAAGAAGAATGGATTAAGGATATCAATCCCATCATCGTTGGTAAGACCAACTATTATTTGAATGTCTACAAGGCTCTTAAAGTGTTCGAAGGTCGCATACAGACACACTGTGTTATTCATGCAATGAGTGCATTTCTAGACAAAATGGACAGTTATGTACGCCAACGATTGAGAATGTGTATGTTGCATAAACATCCAACAGTAAGGAAAGCATATGGGATGTGTTATAAGTGGAACCTTGAATTCTTTGCATGCATTGGCTTAGTACCCTCAAAATGGTGGTTCTACTTCAAAATGTGGGGAACCTACACCATGGATAAGTACGTGGAATATCATATGCAAAGAAATAAAGCCAATATGAAAAATTATATTCAAAAACTAAGAGACCAAGGCAAAGAGTATTTCACTAAAGACAAATTAAAGAAAATGGACTATGCTTTCTCAAGATAGTCCAATCATAAATTAAAATAAATAGTAAATTGGTAAGCCGTATGCATTAGTAGTGCACGTACGGTTTGATAAGGGGCTAGCCTAGTGATAGGTTAGCCTACTTTCTTTATGTGCTGTATAGGATAAGAATATATCAATAAGATGAGAATCTAATATATAAGGTTCTTTCTCATCATAAATCATATAACCATCAATCTTTTCAAATGTCATCTTTAATACATCTGTTAATAGATCACTTAATATATAAGTATTCATAGGTTTCTTATTGATGGCTTCTTCTCTATCTATATAAAGAGGAATCAAACGGAACCCATCAATATCTATGACATAATTAGAAGCATTCCTATCTTTTTCTTCTAAATAATAATAGAAACGTATATTATCTAGAAGTTCTAAGAAAGCTTCTTTTCTTTCATTCTTAACAGGAAATAATTCTTTATATTCTTCTTTTAAAGATTGATCATACTCTGTTTCTAAAGGTAATGTCTTTTCAATAAAATGAAGATGATCAGGTATATCAAAGATGGACTTATAATTCTTAGTCATGACCTGTCCTAATACTCTTTCTCCATTTTCTTCTACATAAACATAATCACCAACATCTATATGATCATAAGAAGGAATTAAATATGTCCTTACTTGTATTTTTGTTTGTACCTCACATAAAGATACCTTTAAACGATAATCATAAAGACGCTCTGCCCACTTTTTATCTATTATTAGACTTGTATCATACTTTAATATCTTCTTCATTATAGGATCCTGTTCCTTTAAATCATACCAGTTCCTATTAAAGATATAAGCACGTGTCCCATTGGGATTTAACGCAATCATGAGTTCTTTCTCTTCTTCCTTATTAAATAAGAAAAAAGAAGGAATATCTTCATTTAACTCTTTCTTTAAAGCCATCTTATACAACTCTATTAAACGATCATCTCTATTCTCTAGAATCATGATCTTCTCTTTGAAATTCAGCCAGGAATCTGTATAACGGAATATATAATCTTTATAGAGAGGAGTCATCCGTAACTGTTCCACACCATGAATAAACTGATTCTTATCCTGTCCATACTGTACAATAAAGTGATGTACAGGATCTATATAGGTCAAGGGATGCTTTAAAAAAGTTGTCTCTCCACAATGTGGACATGTATAAGACATAATAGAATCATCAATAATACGTTCTCTTTGATCTCGTCCGACACAGCTATAATCCTCATATCTATTCTCTTTACCGCATTTCGCACATGTAATGATATAAATATCTTTTGTCCTCATACTTTATTCCTCCTAACAAAAAAGAGCGTAAACACGCTCTATTCAATCACATGGATTGTAAGATACTTCTTTTTATAAGTATGATGATTATCCCCTGCAGTTAAAGTAATACGTGTTGTGCCAGGAGTAATAGTAGTCACTAAACCTTTCTGATCAACACTAGCCACATTTGCATACTGAGATGAATAATGTGTATATTCTACTTTTACTTTCTGAGGATCAGTCTTGTAATGAATCTGGTATGTTTCTCCCTGTTTCACAGTTACATACTGATCAGGAATAACCACACTGCTTAATACTGGTCCCTGTGCTACACATGCATATTGATAAACACCAAACAAGAAAACAAAATAAACAATACCTAAAAATATCTTCATTTTCTTCTTTATATGTTTATTAAAATATATCAGCACAAAAGGAATCAGTGGAAAAAGAACAATACCTGCAAAAATCCAACTCTTAGAAAGAGGTTCTCTTTCTTCTTCAAGCGTGCTATTTTGTTTATCTGACATATTGTACCCACCTTTTTTATTTCCTCTTCATTATATCGAATATGTTGTCGTTTTTAAAGAGCTTTTGTAAATGTTGACAACCTCATATAACACTTCTATAATAGTTATTGTATCTTTGGGGCAGGTGAAATTCCTGATCGGCGGTGATAGTCCGCGAGCGTAAAGCATGAACTGGTGTAATTCCAGTACCGACGGTATAGTCCGGATGGAAAAAGATGGCGTTTTTATGAAATGACTTTTTCAATCTCCTATAAGATATATATAGGAGATTTTTTTTCGCCATAGAAAGAGGCAAAAATGAAAACTAAAAAATTAGTAATGGCAGCACTACTTGGTGCATTAGCTGCAATTCTTATGGTACTAGACTTCAATGTACCTTTCGTACCAATGTTTATTAAATTTGATTTCTCAGATTTTCCAGTATTAATTGGTGGATTTGTATTCGGCCCACTTACTGGTGTATTAATCGCATTTTTAAAGATTGTCTTAAACCTTCTCTTTAAACCAACTACTACTATGTTTGTAGGAGAAGCATCTAACTTCTTACTAAGCGTATGTTATATGGGAGTAGCCTGCTTATATTATAGAAAGCATCGTACTAAGAAGGGTGCTGTAATAGGTATGGCACTTGCAACTGTTGCAACAAGCTTATTTGCGATTGCATCAAACCTATTAGTGATGTTCCCAATGTATGCGAAACTATTTGGTATGTCTACAGAAGCCATCATCGGTATGTTCTCTAAGATCAATCCATTAGTAAAAGATATGACAACTATGGTTATTGCATCACTTGTTCCATTCAATCTCTTTAAATATGGTGTTATTTCAATTATAACATTCATTTCTTATAAGAAAATCGAAGTTATTTTGAAAAAATATTCGAATTAAGCAAAAAATATGTTGATTAATTTAGCCAATTCATGTAATCTTTATACAAAAGTGTGAGGTGGAATAAAGATATGAAAGTGGTTAAATTTGGTGGCTCATCGTTAGCCAGCGCAACTCAGTTTAAAAAAGTACATGACATCGTTCTAGAAGATACTGATCGTCATTATGTGGTTCCCAGTGCCCCTGGGAAAAGAAATAAAGAAGATACAAAAGTAACAGATTTATTGATTCTTGCCTATTCACATCACAACAAAGATGATTTTGAAGAAATCTATGACAGAATCAAAGAACGTTACAATGAAATCATTAATGAACTAGGTCTTGATATTTCTTTAGAAGAAGACTTTAAAGAAATTAAAGAAGAAATCAAGAAACAGAACAGTTTTGATTATACAATTTCACGTGGTGAATATTTAAATGGTAAAGTGTTAGCTAATTATTTAGGCTTTGACTTTATTGATGCGGCAGATGTTATTTATATCGATAAGCATGGTCGATATGATGAAAAGAAAACAGATGCAGCTCTCACAAAAGCTTTATCTGAACATGACTATGCAGTCGTTCCAGGATTCTATGGTCAATTAAATGATGAATCAGGACGCATTAAAGCCTTCTCTAGAGGTGGTAGTGATGTTACTGGTAGTATCGTTGCGAAATGTGCCTGTGCAGATCTTTATGAGAACTGGACAGATGTATCAGGATTCCTTATTGCGGATCCACGTATTGTCAAGGATCCTAAACCAATTGCGACAATCACTTACAAAGAATTAAGAGAATTATCTTATATGGGTGCAAGTGTTCTACATCAGAATTCCATCTTCCCAGTAAGAAATGAAGGTATTCCTATCTTAATCAAGAATACCAACAGTCCAGAAGATGCGGGTACTCTCATTGTAGAAAGTACTTGTCATAAACCAGACCACGTTATTACAGGTATTGCAGGTAAAACAGGTTTTGCGACTGTCATGATTGAAAAAGACATGATGAACAGTGAAATCGGTTTTGGTCGTAAAGTACTACAGGTATTTGAAGAACATGGTCTTTCATTTGAACATATGCCTTCAGGTATCGATACAATGACTATCATTGTGAACAGCGATGACTTCATTGAAAAAGAACAGGCCATCCTTGCAGGATTACATCGTGCTGTACAGCCTGACTATATTGTCTTAGAATCTGATTTAGCCTTAATTGCGGTCGTAGGTCGTGGTATGAAGGACAGCCGTGGTACTTCAGCAAGAGTATTTAAAGCACTTGCGAAAGAAAACATCAACGTTAAGATGATTGACCAGGGTTCATCAGAATTGAATATCATCGTAGGGGTAAGAAACTGTTATTTCAAACCAGCTATCAAAGCCATCTATGATGAATTTATTACAAGTGAAGATGACGAATAGAGAAGCAAATCGCTTCTCTATTTTTTTATTATAATATGAGATGACACGCTTTTAAAAGTATGCTAATATATAGGTAATTCATAAATAAGGGAGGATATATTTATATGAAATACAAAATTACTGCATTATTGATTGAAATCATACAGCCATTACTTACGGTATCCTATCCCTGTTTATGTAGTGTTGGATGAAATTTCATATCGATTAGCATTAAAGTCTTAAAGATGACTTCAAGGCATGATTGTCTTGAAGTTTTTTTTGTGAAAATAAAAGAGGAGATCAACTCCTCTATACCTTCACAGGTTTATTCCTTATACATATTATTAAACTGATAACAGTTAATAGGCAGGCAATTATATGAAATCTCATAAAACTAAATAAACATATAAGAACCATAAGACTGCCGCAAATCATATAAGTCGTATTAACCTTTCTGAGTAATGCACTCATACCTATAGAAAAACATCCTAATACTCCTGTTAATAGTACTAAATTCAATCCAAACAGCTGACAAATACTTCTCACTGGCAATAAATACATCATCGCATAGGCAACAAGTGTCATTGAAAGAAATAATATAGAAAGCGACAAATTACTCATTAAAGGTTTCAATAAAGCACGATCAAAGATCTGTATATGATTTCTTACATCCATCTCTACAAGAACACTTAATATCGCATTACATAATACAACAAGTATTGTGATTGTAGTGAGTGTTCCTAAAGTTCCAACTAACTCTTTATCTATCAAATGACGATCATGAAGAAAAACAATCATGACAATCGCGCCAAGTAAACCCTGTATTAAACTTAATATTCCTTGAAAGATAGAAATAGAACTATGTGAATGAATACCACATATAGCCATCACAAAAGAACCAGCCATTCCAATAAGAAAACAAAAAGCACTTAACCCAAAAGGTGCATTAATCGTATTATACTCAAATAAATGAAACAAATTATACAGCATTCCGATTATCTCATCCCCAATAGAAGGCTGTAAATGCACAACACCATGACTATATATCATATTCACTACTAAGAAGCTTATAGCCAACGCTTCATACTTCTTCTTCATAAAACTCACTCCCTTCCTACTATTATAGTTCTTTTATATATTTATACAACTTCATCATAAATGTAAGCGGTTCTTATTGTCCATACAATTGTGATACATTCTCTAAATTTCCTTTGTGCACAAACATGTTATAATAGTGCAAGGGGTGATGATATGAAGAAAGGTGTTATGATGCAGGGCTTTGAATGGTATCTTCCCTCAAGTCCGCATTTGTGGAAAATACTAAGAGTCAATGCTTATAAACTTAAAAAAGCAGGTATAACTGCTATATGGCTTCCTCCTGCCTATAAAGGTGCCTATGGCGTCAATGATACGGGCTATGGTGTCTATGACCGTTATGATTTAGGAGAATTCAATAATAAAAACACAATCCGTACCAAATATGGCACGAAAAAAGAATACCTCTGGTGTATTAAGATCTTTCATTTACTAGGTATAGATGTCTATGCAGATATTGTACTCAATCATCTCATTGGTGCAGATGGAATGGAACAGGTTATTGCATATAAAGTAGATGCCTATCATCGACATAAAGTCTCTAAAAGAAAAAGAGTTATTCGTGCTTCTACTTACTTCTCATTTCCATCAAGACATAAATATTCAGACTTTATATATAATGCCTCACACTTTACAAGTGTAGACTATGATGCTTCTAAACATCAAAAAGGTCTTTATTTATTCAAAGGAAAACACTTTAGTGAAAATGTAGATGATGAATATGGTAATTATGATTACTTAATGGGAGCAGATCTAGACTACAATAATCCAGAAGTCATCAAAGAAGCCATCAACTGGGGACTCTGGTATAAAGACATCACACATCTAGATGGCTTTCGATGTGATGCAATTAAACATATAGACTCTTCTTTCTATGAACATTGGATCACAACCATGCGCCAGCATTCTAAAAAAGAACTCTTTTCTGTAGGAGAATACTGGGGAGACATAGACCATTTATGTCACTATCTAGAATCTACACACTTCTGTATGAGTCTATTTGATGTTCCTCTCCATTATCATTTCTATGATGCCAGTCATTCTAATGGTTACTATGATATGCGAGAACTCTTCAATAACACGTTAGTACAAAGATATGACAAGTATGCTGTCACATTTGTGGATAACCATGATACCCAGCCAGGACAATCTTTAACCTCTTTTATAGAAGATTGGTTTAAACCACAAGCATATGCCTGTATATTACTTAGACAAGAAGGTTATCCATGTATCTTCTATGGAGATTATTATGGTATACCTCACGATCATATTTCATCAAAGAAAGAATTGTTAGATCAGATGATGAAACTAAGAAAACAATATGTAGAAGGAATCAGACATGATTATATAGATGATCCTGATGTTATTGGATGGACTTATGAAACAGGACTTGCAGTAATATTAACAAATAGTAAAGGGGGTACAAAGCGTATGTTTGTAGGTAAGCAATATAAACGCATGACAGATGGTACACATATAATTGATATTATAGAGGGCTATGGAGAATTCATCTGTGATGCAGCTTCTTTGAACCTCTATGTCGTATGTAAATGACTTTATGTATTATTATACGAATTATATATATATATATATATATGACTACAAATGAAATATTTTTACAAATTTTGAAAATACCTAAATTATAAATGTAAACGGTAGTAAAGTAAGTTAGAATAATTGACAAGAAGGTGTGGAGGATATTATTCAATAGGGAGGAGATACTTGTTGGAATTTACTTACAGTCAGGTGGAAAGTCTTAATGAGACTGAAACTTATGTTTACAATTATGTTGTGAAAAACACAAAGAAGGTATTAAGTGCAAGTATTCGTGAATTAGCTAATGATACACATGTATCTACAGCAACAATCATGCGTTTTTGTAAGAAGATGGGGTGTGAAGGTTTTACAGAATTAAAGTATAGATTGAAAGAGTCTGAAGAAATGCAGGAGACTAAAGAAGATGATGTAAGTGATCCATTTGCTAGCTTTATAGAAAGAGTGAAATCATCTGATTATTTGGAAAGCATTCACAGAGCAGCTGCGATTATTAAGCAGTCTGATTCAATTCTTACTCTTGGTATAGGGACTAATAGTGATTTTGCAAAGTATACATCACGTTTATTAAGCCATGTAGGATATTGTTGTTACGAGGTGGATGGAGCTGCTTATCCTGTGCAGAGAGTTGCTGAAGGACATCAGAGAGTCATCATTGCATTTTATGAACAACTACAAAAAAAGCTTCTTTTTGAAGAAATCTATCGTTATAAGAATAAGAATTATATGATTATTATGCTTACAAACAATCACATGGGAAGTATGGAACATGTATGTGATGAAGTGATTCATATTTCTGATGGCAGCGTTATGCTAGGAAAAATATATTCTGGAATCCCTATGCTTTATGCGATAGAAAAGTTAGCTTACGAATTAACAAAGTAATATTGTTACAAAAAATGTAACATGTAACCGTTTCCTTAGAAACGGTTATTCTTTTTGCACAAATGTGATATTTTAATGCCATAGTATATTTATTTACAAGTTAAAAGGTACTGTTATGAAAAAGCATTGCGTTTTTGTTAGTCTAATAGTTGTTTGTATTGTGATGTTCATCATTACGACTTGGTGTCCAATCTACGTAGTAGAGGGTGAATCTATGAATCCGACATTAGTAAATAATGATGTTGTATGTATTAAGAAAACAAAGTCTATCAAGCATGGAGACTTAATTGCGTTTCAGTATAATAATAAGCTGCTGGTAAGAAGAGTGATTGGTTTGAGTGGGGATAAAATCAACATTGATTCAAGTGGCTACGTATTTGTGAATGAGAAAAGGTTAGATGAAAACTATATACAAAACAGAAAAGACAATCCTCTACGTGACGAAGTATTTCCTTATACAGTTCCAGAAGGACAGATATTTGTATTAGGGGATAATAGACATCATGCAATAGATTCAAGAATGCGTGATTTAGGTTGTATTGATAATGACAAGATTATTGGTCGAGTCGTTATGAAGATTTATCCTATCACCCGCTTTTCTGTTTATTAAGGGAAAGGGGACATTTAGATGACAGAATATAATATTTTAAATAAACCAGGCAGAAAGAAAATAATGTTATTTTTTGGCTTGGTTTTTTTAACAGCCATTGCATTTTTCTATATTAATAGTGCAAGAATGGATGATTTTACATCATTGATTACTGATGCAACTGTACAGTATCAAAATAATGGTGTAATGAAGGATTATACAGCTGATGTCCATCTTGAAGACAATACGCCTCTTTCTTTCTTTATTAAGGCAACTGTTCCTCAAGGAACACTTGCTTCAATAGAAAATGTAGAAAGTGAAGAAGAAACAACTCAGGAAACAGTTGTAAAGAATCAAACACTAACTTATAACCTACCAGAACAATTAAAGGTAGAAGATACACAAACAAATAAGTTATATCTAGAAGATGATTTAGTACATTCTATTGGTACTTATGAGATTAGAAATAATTTATTGACTCTATATTTTGATGAAGATCATGTGAATACGAATGCAGAGAGTGAATTAAAACTGGCATTGGTATTAGAAACAGATTCTTCTCATGTAATCTATGATGTTAATGGTTCTTCTCTTGTTTCATTTAATACGAAGAATATTGAATTAAATAAGTATATAGAACAACCTGTTGAAACAACAGTTACTCATCAGATGGATGAACAGGTAGTGGAAGAGGTTAAGAATAATGCGCCTGCCACTGCAGAAGTCAATTCTGCTGCTGTAACACCTGAAACACCTGTAACAGTATCAGATAACGATACGACTACTCAGCCAAAAGCTGAAGAAAGTACTGATTTTGGTAAATATATTACATCAGCAGATGTCAGCAAGATTCAAAATGGCAACTGGGTTCCATCTAAAACATTTGAAGATGGTGATCAGGTTAAAGTACATATTAACTATAATTTACCTGCAGATATTGTCACAGCAAACAAAGATAAAATTTCTTATCAGCTTCCTGATGGCGTAAAACCATTAGAAGAAGAAACTGGTTTAGTATATGCATCTAATGGTAAAGCAGTTGGTACATATCGAATTACTACTGATGGAAAAATCACTATTGATTTTAATGAGGATTTTGCGAATGGGGAACCATTCTCAGGATATATTGAATTCCAAGGAACTGTTTCTGCAGATGGTGCTAATGATGATGGTTCAATTAAATTTGGTGGTGATGGTGGAGAAATCACAGTTAAACCAAGTAAAGAACAATATGATTTGAATATGTCTAAGCAAGCTTCATTAAATAAAGATGGAACAGTCAGCTATACAGTAAAAGCAAGTACTAATAATGGTACTGAAGGTAATGTAAAGATTGAAGATAAGTTTGTAAGTTGGGATTCTGCAAAGGCAGAATATGATGCAGACAGCTTTACAGTAATAAAGAAAGATAAAAATGGTAATAGCACAGAAATTGAAGTTAATCCTTCAATCAATGGCGAATCTTTTACAATGAATGATCTTCCAAAACTTGAAGCAGGAGAAAGCTATGAAATTAGTTATAAAGTAAAAGCAGAACCTGATCATAAAGATGGTTCAGGATCACTTACAAATAGTGTAAAAGGAACAAGTGGTAACTCGTCAAAAGAAGCCTTAACAACAATTACTGTATCTAATTCAATGATTTCTAAACATGGTGGATACGACCAGGATACAGGAAAGATGAACTGGAGTATTACAATTAATCCAGATAAGAAAGATATTGGTGGTTATGTATTCAATGATACGATTGATAATAACTTAAATATTCCTACTCCTATTACCGCAAAGGGAAGTAATGGCACTGAATTAAGAATTGATAAGTTACCTTATACATTCCCAGATGGTTCTAATGAAACTTATACAATTGAATATCAGACAGATGCACCCGAACATAATGCCACTGTTACAAACACAGGTACTATTGGTAAAGATGGGAAAACTTATGAAAGTAGTTATGGTGTTGGTGTACAGCATAGAGACTGGGACGTTACAAAATCTTCAACAGGTAATACTGTTTCAGAAGATGGTCAAATTCTAACTAATACATGGCAGGCTTATATGAAGCTTCCTGATACAGAAATTACTTCTATCACTTATTTAGATGTGATTAAGAATGGTACATCTACTGGAGATGAAGAATTTAATGGTGAACACTATGCAGTCTTATCTGAGTTACGTGATGAAATTAATAACAATATTGAACTTAAAGATGCGGATGGAAATTCTATTCCTAAAGATAAATTAGACATTATTATTAAGTTCTATTCAGATGAAGATAAAAATAACGAAGTTACTGCTGCTGATGCCCATGTTAAAGCATTTAAAGTAACTGTAAAGAAGAAAGATGACACTGGATTTATAGGGCAGTCTTTAAATATTTCTTCTTATCATACAATTGCAGAATTAAAAGGTATTAAAGAAGGTATTGATTATTATTTTGCGAATAAAGGTACTGTTAAAAATAAAGATTCTGAAGGCAAAGTCACTTATAACAAGCCTAAGAAATTTGTAAAACAGGCATATGGTAAAATAGATGGTGGTACAACTGATAAATACTCTTCTAGTAAAGTGAGTACAGATTATATAAGTCGTAATGGAAAATTATATTACAGAATTATATTTACTCCAAATTCGAATAATGAAATCAGTTTCACTGATACGTTACCTAAAGGTACAAAATTAGTTGAAAAAGGAGAACGTGCAGATTATAAAACTAATGGATTTATAGACAATCCAGAGAATCGTGGATCACCAGAAGTAGTTTATCACATTAACGAAAATTTTGAATATGCTTATGATGGCAAACCTGAATTTACAACGCTTAGTAAGCATTTCAAGTATTCATATGATGATAAAGCTAATAAGGTAACATTTACATTTAAACCAGGCTATAACAAAACAGACGGTGATTGGGGTTCGGGGAAGAGAGATAATCCTAATGGTCCAATTGCAATATATTATTGTGTAGATATCACTTCTGATGAATTCTGGAAAGATTTAAAAAATGAGAATAAAGAATATACAAATACATTAGAATATGAAGGAAATAAACAGGAACAGCATACTGAAGTAGAACGTGAAACTCAAAATGTAACAAAAACAGCAAAACAGATTGAGAACTCTACAAAAGTAGAATATTCAGTATGTATTAATCCTGCTGGTAAAGATTTAAATCCTAACTCAGATAAACTAGATTTAGTTGATAATCTAGATTTACCACAATGGACCTCTTATACTTCATATCTAGATTTGTCTAGTTTGAAAATTTATGAGTATGATGGAACAAAAGAAAATCATAGAGGCAATGTAATAGATAGTAGCAGATATAAAGTCCAGTATGATGAAGCAGATCATAAATTGACAATCTCATTGCCAGATGAATTGGCATGTATTCTTGTTTATGCATACAATTTTGATGTGGGTACTGCGGTTGATCCAACTATTAAAAATAATGTTTCATTAGAAGGAGACTATACTTCTTCAGTAGATACAAAAATTGATACTACTCATTCTTCAGCAGGGGCTGGTAGAGGTAGAATGACTATTTATAAAGTAGATAGTAGAGATTATTCAAAGATGCTTCCAAAGGCGAAATTTAAATTATCTAAATATGATTCAGATAAAAAAGAATGGGAAGTAATAAAGAATGGAAGTTCTGATGAGTTTGTCACAAATGCTCAAGGAGAAATTGTTTTCTCTGGTTCAAGCCATGACAAGTTCTTAGTAGCAAATACATTATATAAACTAGAAGAAATAGAAGCACCATCTGGATATGACAAGGATAATAATCCACATTATTTTGTGCTTTATCAAGCAGATCAAAATAAGACAATGGATGATGCGAAAAATGCTTTAAGTTCACAGGATATATCTGGAGTAGATCTTAATAATGGTGTATTATACATTCCTAACAATAAAGAGGTTTCTTTATATGTTCCAAATAACTCCAATAGCATTTCTGTAAAAAAGGTCTGGGTTGATCAAGAGAATAAGGGAACTAAGCCAGGTGCAGCAAATGTAAAACTTCAGTTATATAAAGTAACAAAGAAGAAGAAAACATGTAATGTCAAACTTCATTTTAGCAGCATTTTTTACGGCAATGAGGTGGTCAACTTCACAAAGACAGTACAAGCTGCTCAGAATAAACCGTTATACATCAAGAGTATTAATTACGGTACTAATAATAATTTTGTAGCAAGTAATTTTGAAGTTACAAAAGGCGAAAATAATTTTGGAACAGTAAGTTGTGAGCATGAGAATAGTAATAGTATTCTAAAAATTCAGACGAAATCAATTACTGAGGATTGTGAAATTTATATTACAGCTAAGAATAATGCATTTTACTTTAATGTGAATGATATTTCTATTACTTCTGCTGAACCTGAAGTAGAAACAACAAAAGTGAAAATAGGTAATCCAGTGACATTAGATAATTCCAATGGCTGGTCTCATACTTGGGAAAATCTACCTAAATCAGGCAATGGTGAAGATTATTACTACACGGTAGAAGAAGTCAATGCACCTTCAGGATATCAGGTATCTTATACAAACAATGATGGTATTCAAGAAGGAGATATTACAGTTACTAACAAGAAGTTAGATAACTATGATCTTCCAGATACTGGAGGATTCGGAATTTTTGGTTATTACGCAATTGGAGCCCTATTTATTACAGCGACTCTATTTGCTTGTATAGCAAATATAAAAAAGAAGGGGGCTTATAACTAGTAATAACAAACATTAATATGTGTATTTCAACGAAGGAAAGAGTTTTATTAAAAAATGGATATCATATGGACAAGGAGGAAAAACGATATGAAACTATTTAAAAAACTCGCAAGTTTCATACTTGCATTCGCAATGGTCATGGCAATTGCTATGCCATCAGTAGTAATGGCGGCTGGTAATGGTTCTATTACTATTACAGGTGCTAATCCTAATCATACTTTTGAAGCTTATCAGATTTTTGCTGGTGAAGTATCAGGTAAGACACTTTCAAACCTTAAATGGGGTGACGGTGTTAATAAAGCTGGCCAAAATGAATTAGGAAGTGCTAAAGATAATGCTGGACAATTAAAAACTGAAGCAGATGCTAAAGAATTTGCTTATAGAGTTGCTAAATATTTAGGCACATCAGCTGGTGAAAGTACACCTGAAGGTAAAAACTATAAGATCGAAAACTTAGCACCAGGTTATTATTTAGTAAAAGATAAAGACGATACTGTTCCTGAAGCAGAGGCTTATACAAAATTTATTTTAAAAGTTGTAGGTGCTGCTGAAGTAAAGGTTAAATCGGAAGTTCCAACATCACAGAAAAAAGTAAAAGATACAAACGATACTACAGGTGATACAACAGGCTGGCAGGATTCAGCTGACTGGGATATTGGAGATGACGTTCCTTTCCAGTTAAAAGGTACTGTTGCAAAGGATTTCTCAGATTATAAAGGTGCATATAAATTAGTGTTCCACGATAAAGAATCAAAAGGTTTGACTTTTAATTCAGATTCAGTAAAAGTATATGTAGATGAAACAAAGATTGAAACTGGTTATAGTGTTAAAACTACAGGATTAGGCGATGGTTGTACTTTTGAAGTAGTATTTGATAATCTTAAAGATATTGAATCAGTGCATAACGGTTCTGTAATCACTGTTGAATATACATCTAAATTAAATGATAAAGCAGTAATTGGTTCAACTGGTAACCCAAATGAAATGCGTATGGAATTCTCAAATAATCCAAACGTAGAACAGAATGGTACAACTACTCATACTCCATGGGATAAAGTAATTGTATTTACATATAAAACAATTATTGATAAAGTTAATTCTGACAAGCAACCATTAGCAGGTGCTGCATTCAAATTAGAAAAAGTAATCAAAGATGGTGAAAATAAGTTAATTAAAGAGTTTAAAGTAAGTGAAGATCCGAATAGAACATCATTTGAATTTACAGGATTAGATGATGGTGATTATATCCTTACAGAAACAGAAACTCCAGAAGGTTATAATACTATGGAACCTATTAAATTTAAAATTACTGCAGATCATGATGTAGAAAGTGATAATCCAACATTAACTGGATTAAGTGGTAATAAAATGACTGGTGAAATTACATTCACTGCTTCAAAAGATTATAGTTCACTTACTGCGCAGGTAGTCAACAACAAAGGTTCTGAACTACCAAGCACAGGTGGTATGGGTACTACAGTATTATATACTGCAGGTACACTTATGATTCTTGCAGCTGCTGCATTCTTAGTAATGAAGAAAAAAGCAGAAAGTAAGTAATATAAAACAATAAGGAGTGTCCTATAATGATAAAGAAGTTAACCAATGCATTTATAGCTTTAGTATTCATTATGGGGCTTTCCTTACTTATTTATCCTAGTTTCAGTAACTATTGGAATCAAAGACATCAGACTAGGGCAATTGCTGGATATGAAGAAAAGGTAGAAAACCTGACTGATAAACAATATCAAAAGCTCTGGAATGATGCTACTTTATACAATACAAATCTGAAACAAACACTCTCTACTCTGAATGATCAAGAGAAGAAACTCTATGATTCAACTCTTGATGTCACTGGTACAGGTATGATGGGTTATGTAGAAATCCCTAAGATCAATGTCTCTCTTCCTATATATCATGGAACAGATGCTGAAATCTTACAGATTGCGATAGGACATATCCCAGGTACTTCATTACCAGTAGGTGGAGAGAGTACACATTGCGTCATATCTGGACATAGAGGATTACCAAGTGCTCAGCTATTTACTGATATCGATCAGTTAAAAAAGGGTGATACCTTCATGCTTCAGGTATTAGATCAAACTCTTTATTATGAAGTTGATCAAATTAAAACAGTCCTTCCTACAGAAACAGATGATCTGAAGATTGTAGAAGGACAGGACTATTGTACTCTTATGACTTGCACGCCCTATGGTGTTAATACCCATAGACTGCTTGTAAGAGGACATCGTATCAATAAGACAAATCTAAGAGTAAGAAGAGATTTAGTCAAAGCAGATCCAGTACTCATTGATGTATTCTGGGTAGTACTTGCAATTATTATTGCGTTTATCTGGTATTTAACATCAATCAAGAAAAAATATAAAGAAAGGTGATGACAGCAATTATATGGGGAAAAGATTAAAAAAATACATATTATGTTTTGCAGTTCTACTGTCAGTCGCTGTGTTTAATTCATTCCAGGTAGCTGCTGTCAATGTTAATAAGAAATGCTCACTTACGCTTAATGAGTGCCTTTCAGGTTTAAATGTTCATTTATATCGTGTAGCGAGTGTTTTGAATGATGGTAGTTATCATTACACCGATGCTTTTAAGGAAGCAGAAACAAATACAAATATTCAACTGGATCAATTAGAAACAAGTGAGCAGCTTAAAAATGCGGCTGTCACATTAAAGGGATATGCAGCCAGCCAAGAAGGACTCACTAAGAAGGCAACATCTTCTACGCTTACTTATACAGATCTAAAAACAGGACTCTATCTTATTACGACAGATAACTTAGAATTAAACGGAACAACCTATACCTATTTACCTTACTTGATTTCTTTACCAAAGGGGACAAGTTATGATGTATCCATTGACTTCACAAAATATTCTAAGAATCCCTCTCATGAATATAAAATCGTGAAGCACTGGGTTGATAATGGGTCTAAACATCCAGACAAAATCTATGTAGAACTCTATAACGGTTCTACTTATATCAAGACAATCGTACTAGATGCTGCACATAATTATGCTTATTCATGGAAAAGTGAACAAACTATGAATTACAGCATTAAAGAAAAGAGTGTCAAAGGTTATAAAGGTATTGTTTCTTCAGTATGCAATGATTCTAAGACTGAATATATTATCACTAATACAAGTACAGATACACCTAAGAAAAATTCTCATGTTAAAACCGGGGATACAACAAGAATCAATCATTGGGTGACATTATTAACTGTATCAGGATTATTCCTAATTGTATTAGGTAGACTATTTAGACATGAAAAAGATTAGTCATTTATTCATGACACTAGGGTGCTTATGTATCCTAGTGTCTTGTTGCTTGTTTGGTTATGAGAAGTATCGTCAAAATAAAGAAATAAAGGACTTACAGAAACTGTATAGCCAGACCATACAACTGATCCCCGATACCTATATTCCTTCCGATAGTGGCTATTTAGATGTACAAGGACATGATATACAGGCAGTCCTCCAAGCTGGTGACATCAAGTGGGTCATAGGTAAAGAAGATAATCTACCACACTATAAGAATAAGAATATAGTCATACCAGACTTATATTTAAAACAAATGCAGTCTCTCAAGAATAAAGATATACTTACGATTCAATCTATTTCAGGCTATAAGACCCAATATGAACTAGAAGTCATTGGTGAAGTCGATACACTTTCAAGTGATACGCTGTATATGTATTGTAAGAGTGGATCACACTATTATTGTATTAACTTAATTATGCGTTAATATTTAGATAAAATAGAAAATATTAATAAATGTATAAGAAAAATAGAAAAAGTAGTTGACATAGTAGTGATTATTCAGTATGATGTGTTCACAAATTAAGAACTACTAAGTATAAATACAGTGAAAAGAAATAGTAGATATCTCAAAGAAGCATAGAGAGTCCTTGGGTGGTGTAAAAGGATATTTGAGGGATATTGAATTCGTCTTGGAGTAGAGCGTTGAATGAAGTAGGCGTATCCGGTCACAACCGTTACATTGTCAGAGTATGATAGTACTCGTTGAGATATATCTAGTGATAGATATATAAAATAAGGTGGTAACACGAAGATACACTCTCGTCCTTATAGGATGAGAGTCTTTTATTTATACAGGTAGATGATAAGAGGAGAAAAAGATTATGATTATTGTATTCAAACCAAAAACAAGTGAAGAAGATGTAAAGAAGATCCAGGAAAAGGTAGAAGCGAAAGGATTAGAAACACATTTAGTAGTCGGTCATGATGTCACTATCTGTGGTGTTATCGGTGATACGACTAAAGTAGATCCTAGAGATATTGAAGTTTCACCTTCTGTAGAAAAAGTAATGAGAGTTGAACAGCCTTATAAATTAGCTAACCGTGCATTCCATCCAGAAGATAC
>OIYQ01000181.1_pt1 | contig 25465 bp, 34 predicted proteins | sample 1588311 | NCBI WGS metagenome assembly OIYQ01 (sample SAMN03283244) | human gut metagenome | biome: human-associated habitat; material: feces | host: Homo sapiens | place: Peru | collected 2012
TAATAACATGTCCTATCTTGTATAAATCATCCTTAGATTCAATTTCTAAATCTGTTAATATTTGTATTTTCATAATTACTCCTAACACAAATATTAAATCAAATTAGAAACTTATAATCTAAGATTTGTACAATTTTATTTTTTATATTTTGTACATTTTTATAATATCATTAATAACTAGTATTGCAAAACCAATAAAAAACTCATGAGTATCCCTTCTCCATATCCAGAAGCACAGAACAATTATTATAAAAACCTTTTTAATTAATGTTTTGAGGAATATATGAAACTTCCAGATGAAGAAAAAATTGAATATTTAAAACCCCATGCTAAAAATTTTTTCTGCTGTTTAAAGACAAAGTCGCCAACATATAAAGATTTTTCTAATGTTTGTCCAGTGTTTCAGGGAGGTAAAAAATGAAAAGTAAAAAAATAGTAATTGTAGTGCTAATTTTGTTAATTTTAGTTGGTGGATTTATTGGATATAAATCCGTAAAAAATTATCGTTCTTCTAACATTTTAATATCACTATATAATGATCTGTATGTCAAAGATGATCAGACTTATTTTATTAATGGTAAAGAAGTTTCTAGAGACGAAGCCAATAATAGTAATAGGTATGCCTATGTTTATAAAATTAAACCTCTTGTGATAAAAACTTATAATTATCGCAGGGGAAATGAACTACAAAAAAAAAACATATGGATGAGTGTAGGAGAAGTTTTAGAAATAGATAACTACCGTATTTCAATGAATTTTGGCGAACGTGTTACATGTTATAATTTAAAAAAATGCATAGCGAATGGCAATCATGAAAGTAAAGTTGGAGTTAGTGTATTTAAAGGCATAGAACCTATCAAACTATCAAAAGAAGATTATCAAAAAACATTTAATTATATGTGGAATGTACTTAAAAAAGATTATTTTGATTTATTAATTACTTATATAGCACAAAGTTATAATTATCCTTATAGTTATGATAATTTTGGCTATTTTAAAAACTTCACATTTTATTTTTGGGACGACAGCGAAATTAACTATAAATCAATTAAATTAAGTGAAGAAGAAATTTTAAAAGCGGTTAATGGTTAATGGAAGTTAATAAAAATAAATAATAAGATAAAGGGAAGGAAAGGCGCTGGGACAGTTTTTGTCCTTTATTTGCCATATAAGCTCTTTTTTATAATTATAACAAAAAATGTCTCGCTTTTTGTAGCGGGACATTTTTTAACTCAGTGCTCGCAAGATCCTTTTTTATATTTAATTTTATCTAATATTCTATGTTATAATATAATGGAAAGGATATCTAGTGTTAAAGACAATCGATTATCAAGAATATTATCAATTAATGGTAGATAATAATCAACTTAATTTTTTGAAAACAAAAGAATATGCGCAAGCTCGAGAACAGATGGGATGGGCAACTAAAATATTAGGGTGTTTTGATAAAGATACTTTAATTGGTGCATGTATTTTGCATGCTAAAAAGTTACCTAAAATTAATAGTTATTTGTTTTATATTCCACGTGGAATTGTGGTTGATTATTATAATGATGAGCATTTAGAGTTATTTACTAAAGATTTATATCAATACGGAAAAGAACACCGTGCTTATAGCATAAGAATTGATCCAGAGATCCCTGCATATATTGATGGGGAACTTAATCCTTTAATTAAGAAATTAAAAAGTTTCGGTTATAAACACCTAGGTCTAGCTAATAATTTTGAAGGAACACAACCTCGTTGTACAATCATTAATGATTTTGCTAATAAAACTTATGAAGAAGTTCATAGTAATTATGAAAAGCGTTGTCAGAAACATATCATAAATGCTTTACACAATGGAATTACTATTGTCAAAAGTAGTTTTGATGATTTAGATGACTTCATGGAAATCATGAATGATACAGCTTCTCGAGGTGGATATATTACTAGAACTCGCGAATACTTTGAAATCTTATTAAAAGCTTATCAAGAACACATGAAAATATATTTTGCATACTTTGATCCGAAAAAGATTGATTTAGCGTCAATGAAAGAAGATATTAACCAATTACATGAACAAATTAAAAGAAATGAAATAGCTCAAAGTGAAGAAGGTGTTACTAAAAAAGGGTTAAAAAAATTAAAAGCTGATAATATAGCCCTTCACCAAGCACTAGATAAACAACAAAAAAATTATAATTTAGTAAATGATATTATCACTAATTATCCTCAAGGAATTAAATTAGCTACCGCCTTATATGTGGAATATGAAAATAAAGCATGGTATTGGTTTGGTGGAAGTCGTACGATGTATCGTGAACTAAATCCAGTTTTCGCGATGTTTGATCAATATATTCAAGATATTATGAATAAAAATATTACATATTTTGATTTCTTAGGGATTAGTGGTAATATCAATAATTCAAGTGATCCTAATTATGGGCTATATCAATTTAAAAAATCATTTGGTGGGTACGTAGTTGAATTTGTTGGTGAATTTGATTTAGTTATCAATAAACCAATCTATCATGTAGCAACTAGATTACTTACGATGGCCCAAAGTAGTAAAAAGAACCCATTATTAGAGAAGTTATTAAAAGTAGTAAATAAGCATTAAAATAAGCTTAATTTTGTTATAATATAGTGGTAGTTAAGGAGTATTATGATTACAGTAAATGATATTAAAAATGGATTAACAATTAAATATAATAATACATTATATTTAGTATTGGAATTCCAACATGTAAAACCAGGAAAAGGTAGTGCGTTTGTACGTACAAAAATGCGTAACTTAGAAACAGGAGCTATTCAAGATATTACATTTAGTAATACTAGTGAAAAAATTGAAAAAGCACATATAGATAAAAAAGAAATGCAATACTTATACAATGAAGGTGAAACTTACTATTTCATGGATATGGAAACATTTGATCAAATGGAAATTAACAAATCAATCTTACAACACACATTAAAATTCTTAGTAGAAAATATGAATGTGCAAGTAGTATTAAATGAAGGGCGTATTTTAGATGTAGTATTACCAGAAAAACTTAGTTTTGAAGTTATTGAAGCAGAACCAGCTATCAAAGGTGACACTAAGAGTGGTGGAGATAAATTAGCAAAAATTGAAACAGGGTATGAATTACGTGTACCGCTATTTATCGAAGCAGGAGAGAGAATCGTAATCAATACAACTACTGGTGATTACGTAAGCCGTGAAAAATAAGGAGTAACATGGTTTTAATCGGGAGAACTGATAAAGGACGAATTTTTGTTAAAGAATTCGAAATCGAAAAAATTGTTTATTTATTTGTAAATGAATTTTACCCTCAATTTAAATGTTATGCAGTAGATTATACTGATAGTATCCTAAATTTATATATTCATAATAAAGCATTACCATATAGTGTAATAGAACAATTCCAAAATGAAATTCAAACTTATTTCCAAGACAAAATGGGAATTTATTTTAAACTGATCAATGTTAATGTTAGATAATGAGTGTAAAACACGGTAGAAGTAAAGCGCGAGAATGCGCTTTACAATCTTTATATAGTATTAATTTTAATCCACTAACACTTAATGTTAATGATAAACTAGCTTTAACTTATGTGGAAGGTGTTAGTGATAATATCGATACAATTGATAGTTTAATAAAACCTCATTTAAAAAAATGGACAATTCAACAACTAAATCCAGTCGATTTAGCAATTCTTCGAATTGCAGTCTATGAATTAACTAATCTTGAAACGCCACGCCCTGTGGTTGTCAATGAAGCATTAGAATTAGCGAAAAAATATTCGACTGACGAAAGTAAGAAGTTCATTCATTTTGTATTAGACCAAGTATGTAAGGATATAGATGGATCAAACAATTAACTTAACTCCGAGTGCGATTAATAAATTTATAAAATCACTACTTGAAAAAAATAAATACTTAACTAACATAAAAATTGTTGGTGAAGTATCTAATTTCAAAACAAGTAGTGGTCATTTTTATTTTTCAATTAAGGATGATGAAGCTCAAGTTAATTGTGTCTGTTTTAAAAATAATACTCTAAAATTTAATTTCCTTCCTCAAGATGGAATGCAGTTAATAATAACAGGTAGTATATATCATAATATAAAAAATGGTTATTACAATATTAATGTTACTAATATGGAAGAAGATGGGATTGGTCGTTTAGAACAAGAGTTTATTAAATTAAAACAAAAATTAGAACAACAAGGAATATTTGACCAAACCCATAAGCAACAACTACAACCTTTTTATCAACGAATTGCATTAGTCACAGCACCTACATCAGCAGCAATTAAGGATATGTTAACAACAATTAAACGCCGAAACCCGCTTGCTGATGTTGTCATAGTGCCGACCATTGTTCAAGGACAAAATGCAGCCCCATCAATTGTCAAAAGTATTAATTATGTTAATGATCATAATTTAGCTGACGTTATGATTGTTGGTCGGGGTGGTGGAAGTATAGAAGATTTATGGGCCTTTAATGAAGAAGTAGTAGCCATGGCTACATATAATAGTAAAATTCCGATTGTTAGTAGTGTTGGTCATGAAACAGATTTTACTATAATTGATTTTGTTAGTGATATGCGAGCAGCAACGCCAACAGCGGCTGCTGAGTATGTCACTCCTGATATTAATAACGTGCAACAAGTAATTAATAACAACGTAAAACAATTAGCGCACAGTTTAAAACAACACATTCAAACAATGAAAACAAAATTAGTAGCAATTAGTGAAAATCAATATATGCAAAATCCCTTAATTGATTTTAGTTTAAATTATGATAATACTTGTCAACAATTTAAAAATGTCGCTAAATTGTTTCTTAATAACATTACAAATCAACAACAACATTTAATGTTAGTTAATAATAACTTTCAAGATGTAATTACAGCTAATTTAAAAAAAAAACAACAAGCAATCGTTAAAAACCATCAACGTTTAGATGCCTTAAATCCATTATCGATATTATCAAGAGGATATAGTGTCGCTAGTTGTAACGATCATGTAATAAAATCAATTAATGATGTTAATAAAGGTGATAAAGTAACGATTACAACAGTTGATGGAATAATTGATACTAAAGTAGAAAATACAAGAGGAGAATCATGAATATAACTTATGAAGAAGCATTTCAAAGATTAGAACAAATTATTAGTCAATTGCAAAGTGAAGATGTTAACTTAGATGAAGCCATTGATTTATTTAAACAAGGTGTTGAATTACAAAAACATTGTAATACATTATTAAACGATGCAGAAAAAAAAGTAGCTAAAGTGTTAAACGAAGCTGGAGAGTTAGAGGACTTTATCCATGAAAAAGATGAATAAAAAGATTTTGATTATAGTTGGCCTATTAATTATCGTATGTGGTGCAATTGGAAGTTATTTTGCATTAAAAAATAACAAACCTGCTCGATTAGTATATGTTACTGTCGAACAAGGTGATAGTGTTGAGAATGTAATTCAAAAAGTAGTTGATAGTGGAGTAGATGTTACATCAAAAGCATTATACAAAGAATTTGTTAGCCAAGACGCAAAAATTTATGCTAATTGTTATGAATTAAAAACTAATATGACACCAAAAGAAATAGTTACTATTCTAAATAATCCTACTAGTAATTATCAAGGCGATAAATTAGTTGTAATTGAAGGTGATAATTTAGTTAATGTAGCGGCAAAATTAGCAGAAAAAAGTGCTAGCCGCTACACTAGTGATCAAATTATTGCATATTGGAATGATCAAGATAATATCAAAAAATGGATGCAAAGTTATTGGTTTTTAACAGAAGATATTTTATCTAGTGATGTGTTATATCCATTAGAAGGATACTTTGCGCCAGCAACTTATCCATTAGTACCTGATTTTGATTTAGAGACAATCACAACTAAAATGCTAGATGCTATGGGTACTAATATGCAACCATATCAAGAAGTTTCTGCTCGTCAAGGTTTAAGTATTAATCAATTTATTAGTTTAGGTAGTATTGTTGAGCGTGAAACGATGCATCAAGAAGATCGACCTAAAGTAGCTGGTGTATTTTTTAATCGTTTAGAACAAAATATGCCATTAGGAAGTGACATTACCGTTTTATACGCAATGCAACAACATAAAGAAATTGTTACTTATGCCGATTTAGAAATTGATTCTCCTTATAATACATATAAAGTAACAGGATTAACACCAGGACCGATTGCCATGGTATCAAAAAGTTGTTTAGAAGCTGTTAGTGAACCAGAAGACAATGATTATTTATATTTCTTTGCTAAACAAGATACTGGAGAAATTATATATTCAAAAACATTAGAAGAGCATGAGAAAGTGAGCAAAGAGAATGCGTGGAAATAAAATCCTAATTATAAATGGACCAAATATTAATTGTTTAGATCATCGTGAAAATATTTATCCAAATCAATATAGTTATCAACAATTAATGGATAAAGTTAATGATTTTGATCAAAACATAATTTGGTTTCAATCTAATAGTGAAGGGCGCATAATCGACGCTATCCAAAGTGTAATATATAATGAAGAAGTGGGCGGATTAATTATTAATCCAGGCGGTTATACTCATTATTCAATAAGTATTTTAGATGCACTTAATTTATTAGATTTAACAAAAGTCGAAGTTCATATGACAGATATTACAAAACGTGAAGACTTTCGTAGTAAATCAATTACCACATTAGGTGTTGATCAAGTATATATGGGTCAAGGGATAGATAGTTATATTGATGGAATAAAATATATTAGAAGTATCAATAATAAGAAAGAAGATGAAAATAGTTAATAACTATATACTCAGGGGAAGGGAGTATATCTAAGGGGCTTTTAGCTCCTTTTTTATTTGTATTGTGCTATAATATATACATAAAAGGAGCAACATGACATTTGAATTTATTATGACAGGATTATTTGGAGGAGTAATCGGGTTAATTATTGGATTTTTCGCAACACGTTATTTATTTAAACAACAAATGAAAGACCCAGGAGCAATGATTCCTGATGAAGTGTTAAAAGCAATGTTAAGTAGTGCTGGACAAACACCAACTCCCAAACGTATAAAAATGATGAGAAGACAAATGACTGAAGCATCGAAAAAAAAATAATGAATTATTATTCATTTTTTTCTTTTCTATAATTCCAGTTTATTGGTGAGTAGTTATATTTTTTAAGTGCTAAATTAATGTTAGTAAATAGTTTTGAGTCAAAAAACCCACGATATGCACTTAATGGTGATGGATGAACTGAACATATAATCGTATTATTAGTTTCATCAATTAAATGCATTTTTGATTGAGCATATTTACCTAACAAAACAAAAACACATTGTCCACGATCACTTAGTTGTTTGATGATCGAATCTGTTGTGTCTTGCCACCCGATGCTTAGATGAGAAGTAGGATCAGTGGCATTGTAAGTTAATACTGAATTAAGTAATAACACACCTTGTTTGGCCCAATCACTTAAATCACCATTAGTTCTAACTTCACCGGTTTCTAATTCTAGGAGCTTAAAGATATTAACTAAGCTTTTAGGTAATTTATTATTGCGATTAACACTAAAGGCTAAACCACAAGCATCATCGATATTAGGATAAGGATCTTGACCTAATATCACAACTTTAGTATCAACAAATGATGTTAATGCTAATGCTCTAAAGACGTTATTTAGTGTCGGATAATAATGTGGTTGGTAATGATTAAGCATATCAATTTGTTTATCATTTAAGCTAATTGTATAACCATTAATGATTTTTTCCATCTAACTCCTTTATCTAAATTATATAATTTTTATCAGACAAATGCAAACAGGAGAAATATGCAAAAATATATAGATTTTACGACACTAATAAATTTTAAAAAATATTTAAAACAACAGTATTTAAATAAGTAGGTTAATTGTGAGTAGTTGTAGTACTAATCGTTATAAAACAGATGAAGAGATGAATAGTATAGTTGAAGTAGAACGTTCAATTATTAAAAAGTATCGCAAACAAATCTATTCGCCATTTATTAAAGCAATTAAAGATTATGAAATGATTAAAGATAATGATCATATTGCAGTATGTATTTCTGGTGGGAAAGATAGTTTATTGTTAGCTAAGTGTTTAGAAATATTACAAAGATATTCTGATATTGATTTTAAAGTATCTTATATTGCTATGAATCCTGGGTTTAGCGATGATAATTATCAACTATTAGTTAATAATTGTCAAAAGCTAGGAATCAATGTTAAGATTTTTGATACTGATATTTTTGCTGTGGCTAATAAAATCAGTAAAGATTATCCTTGTTATATTTGTGCTAAACGAAGAAGAGGTGCTTTATATAATTTTGCTCAAGAACTTGGTTGTAATAAAATTGCTTTAGGTCACCATTTTGATGATATTATCGAAACAACAATGTTAAATGTGTTATATGCAGGTTGCTATGGTGCGATGCTTCCGCGTATTTATAGTGACAATTATGAAGGAATGGAATTGATCAGACCACTTTGTTATGTTCGCGAAAAAGATATTATTAATTATACACTTTATAACCATATCCAACCAATGAATTGTGGTTGTCAAGTAGCTGCGAAAAAAACTTCTTCAAAAAGAAGAGCAGTTAAAGAGTTGTTAGCAACATTACGCAATGAAGATCCTTTAATTGATAAATCAATCTTTGCTTCGATGCGTAATGTTAATTTAGATACTGTTGAAAGCTTCCGCTATCAACAACAACGATATAATTATCTGCATTTAAAGGAAGACAATGACAAGTAAAATTATAATCATTATTGATTTGATATTAAATATAATTTTAGCTATTAGTAAAATTATAATTGGTTTTCTTGTTGGAAGTATTGCTCTAACAACTGATGGGATTAATAATTTAAATGATGGGTTAAGCAATGTTATTGGTTTGATAGGTGAAATTGTTAAAGCTAAACCAGCAGATAAAGAGCACCCATTTGGTCATGCTCGTTTTGAATATATTGCATCAATGATTATTAGTATGATTATCATTTTAACAGGTTTAGTTTTACTTAAAGATGGAATCATCCACATTGTCCATCCACAAAGCTTATCTTACCCACCAATGGCAATGATGATTATCATTGGTGGAATTATTGTGAAGTTAGGTATCTTTGTGTTTAATAAACGCCAAGCCAAACATCTTCATTCTAGTGTTCTAACAGCTATTAGTTATGATGCTTTTAGTGATGTGATTGCAAGTAGTGCAATGTTAGTGGCAATGATTGTCGAAAATACATTTGGCTTACAACTTGATGGATGGATTGCGACAATTATTAGTATCTATATTCTTTATTCAGGAATAAAAGTAGCGAAGATGCAAATTGATGAATTGTTAGGAAAAGAAGTAGATAGTAATTTAAAAAATGATATTAAAGATATTATTAAGAAATATCCCCATATTGAAGGAATGCATGATTTGATTGTCCATAATTATGGACCTAATCATAAATTTGCTACGATCCATTTATGTATGGATGGTAGTGAGGATATTTATGAACTACACGAAATTATTGATGAAATTGAAAGAGAAGTCCAACACCAATTAGGATTAGAATTTTTAATTCATTTAGATCCAGTAAAATTAAATGATCAGGAACAAAATGATTGTGAAACTAAATTACAACAGTTATTAACTAATTATCCGAATATTTCTAGTTATCATGATTTTCGTGTAGTGCATAAGCATGATAAAAGTTATATTTTCTTTGATTTGCAACTTCCTTATAGTACTAAGATAGATATTGAAGAATTTAGCCATAAATACCTTGATTTATTAGAAAAAAACTACCAATTAGAAATAGCAATTGACTATATTTAAGCTGGGAAATAGTTCTTATATTATGGTATAATATATAAAAATAGGAGGAATATGAATATTACAATTACTTCAGGTGTTGTTTACTTTATGATTGCAGTACTTTTTAGTGTGTTAGGCGCTATTGCCTTAATTTATTTAATTATGATTTTAATGCGTATTAGCTCTGTATTAAAAAAAGTAAATAAAAATATGGGTAGTTTATTAACAGATGTAAATCAAGCTGTTAATAATACAAATGATATTTTAAAAGTAGTAAGCGACAACCAACAACAATTAGATAAAACAATTAAATCAGTTGCTAAAATAACTGATGATGCTAGTCAAATGACTAACTCAATCAATAAAACAGTTACTGATGTAACAGATGTTTTTGGAGCAACTAAAAATATTACTTCAAAAATTAATCGTATGTCAACATTAGTTACATCATCAATTGATGCTGTTAGCAAAAGAAATAAAAAAGCGAAAAAAACTCACAAAATTGATGAAGAGATCAAAACACCTAATGGTGAAATTGAATTAAAAGGTGTGAAAGTAGAGGTTGGAAATGAATAATACAAGTAAAGTTATGTTAGCTAGTGGAATAGTTTTTGGGGTAGGTGCAATTTATGCTTACAAAAAAGACATCACTTTTGATAACGTTTTAGAACGTTTAAGTGAAAATCAAGATAAATTTAATGATTTTATTGCTAATTTAATAGAATTTAGTTTAGATTTATTGCAACGTTTATTTGATTGGATTACTGAATTAGTACGTAGTATTATTTTCCAAATTAAATTATATTTGAATTAATATGGCAAAAGTTACAATTTTTGATGTAGCTAAACGCGCAGGGGTGTCGCCTGCAACTGTATCGCGTGTGATGAATTCAGGAACCTGTAGTGATAAATCTAAAGCAAAAGTAATCAAAGCAATTAATGAATTGGAATTTATTCCTAATCAATCGGCAAGAAACCTAGGAAGTGTGAATAATAGTAAGAGAATCGCAATTATTATTCCTAATACAACAAGTTTTGCCTATATGCAAATGATTGAAGGAATTAAAGATATAACTAAAATATATGGTTATGATTATACTTTATATACAATTGGAACAAAAAGTGAATACTCGAAATTAGTTAAAGAGATTGAAAAAAGTAGTGAGTATTTATCAGTAATTGAAATTTGTCCTTATAAAGAAATTAAAGACAAAATTGTTACAACTTTATTTGATCCGATTTTTAAAGTAAGATTAGTTGATAATTTATTTGCAAATAAGATTTTTATCGATACAGGGAAAGATAATAACTTACAAGAATACTTAACTAATAGCTTACTTAAAAAAGCTAAGGTTGAAAAAGAAAGTAATAAAGCAGACGCGATTATTGTTGATAGTATTGAACGTGCAGCGACATGGTTAAATAAAAAATGTAAACAACAAATATATTGTTTAGAAGCATGTAAACAAACAGGGAGGTTATTACCAATTAAGCACTTAAATATTGATTTTTATTCAATTGGTGTGATCTTGGTTAGATATGCGATGAAATCAATAGTCGATCAAACAAGTAACAAAAATATTTATATTGACATTTAGGAGATGTATGAATTTATACCAAGATTTACAAGCTCGCGGTTTAATTAATCAAGTTACTGATGAAGAGATTCAAAAAAGATTAGAATCTCCTTTATCTTTATATTGTGGTTTTGATCCTACAGCTGATAGTTTACATATAGGACATTTACTACCTTTATGTATGTTAAAACGCTTTTTAAATGCAGGGCATAAACCAATTGCTTTAATTGGAGGAGCAACTGGTTTAATTGGTGATCCTTCATTTAAAAAAGATGAACGTAGTTTAAATTCTAAAGAAACAGTATTAGGATATGTTGAAGCGATTACTAAACAAATCAAAGATATTGTAGGTGAAGAAGGATTAGTAATTGAAAATAACTATAATTGGGTAAAAGATATTAATATGATTGATTTCTTACGTGATTATGGTAAACACTTTACAATTAATTATATGATTAGTAAAGATTGTGTTAGTAGTCGTATTGAATCAGGAATTTCTTTTACTGAATTCTCTTATATGTTACTACAAGCGATGGACTTTTATCAATTATATAACAAGTATGAAACAATCCTACAAGTTGGTGGAAGTGATCAATGGGGTAATATCACAACAGGACTTGAATTAATCCGCCGTCAAGGGATTGATACAAAATGTTATGGTTTAACAGTTCCGTTAGTTACTAAAAGTGATGGAACTAAATTTGGTAAAACTGAAGGTGGAGCAATTTGGTTAGATCCGAAAAAAACTAGCCCTTATGAGTTTTATCAATACTTCTTTAATGTTGAAGATAAAGATGTAATTAAATATATTAAATACTTTACATTCTTAGATTTAGACGAAATTACTGAATTAGAAAAAGCAACAGCACAAACGCCTCAATTACGTTTAGCCCAAAAACGTTTAGCTAGTGAAGTAACTAGTTTTGTGCATGGAAAAGAAGCATTAGAACAAGTAATTGAAACAACTAAGTGTTTGTTTACCGGAGACATTTCGCATCTGTCTAAAAAGCAAATTGAAACGTACTTTACTCATATCGACCAATATGAAATAGAAGCAAATCGTCCTTTAGTTGATGCACTAATTGATATAAAATTAGCTTCATCACGTCGAGAAGCACGTGAGTTTATTGAAAATAATTCAATTCGTATTAATGGTAATGTAATTAGCGATACTGATTATGTAATTAGTGATCAAGACTTAATTGCCGGAATGTATATGATGATAAAACGTGGTAAGAAAAAAATCCACTTTGTTAAGGTAAAATAATGAATATAGATAATCAAATCAAAGAAACAATTGCTTTACTAGATAAAGCTTATGCACCTTATTCACAATTCCATGTAAGTTGTTTATTAGTGTTTAATAATGAAACGATGATTGGTGGAGTTAATGTTGAAAATAGTAGTTTTGGTGCAACTATTTGTGCTGAGCGAAATGCAGTAGGAACAATGATTACTCAAGGGATTGATCCTCAATCAATTAGCCACATCATTATTGCCTGCAATAAAGATGTCAGTGTCCAACCATGTGGAATCTGTCGACAAACACTTATTGAATTTTTCCCAGCAACAACTAAAGTTATATTAACTAACCAATTAGGTGAATATACGACAACAACATTAGAAGCATTATTGCCTAACGCTTATGTTGGGAAGCAATTAAATGTTTAAAAGTGGATTTGTAGCAATAGTTGGTAATCCTAATGCTGGTAAAAGTAGTTTAATTAATAAAATCTTTAGTCGTAAGATTTCAATTGTAAGTGATAAAGTGCAAACAACACGAAACATGATTCGTGGTGTTTATACAGATAATGATAGTCAAATCATTTTCTTAGATACGCCAGGGTTCCATAAACCCCATAATAAACTACAAGTGTATATGAATGATCAGATTGAACATGCACTAAGTGGTGTCGATGTCGTAATATATGTGGTAGATGCTAAATATGGTTTTGGAAAAAAAGAGCAAGTAATTATTAATAAGATTAAAGATTTAAATGCTAGTACTATTTGTTTAATTAATAAAATAGATTTATTAAAGCAAGAAAAAGTTGTCGAGCTAGTTAATCAAGCTCAACAACTTGATTTATTTCAAGAGATATTTGCAATTAGTTTAAAAGATACATTCAATGTAGAATTGTTTTTAAATGATTTAAAAGCTTTACTTCCCGAAGGAATAGCTTTATATCCTGAAGATCACTTAGTTGATTATACTAAAGAATTTTATATTGAAGAAATTGTTCGCGAAAAAATAAATCAAGTATGTTTTGATGAAATTCCTCACAGTGTAGCAATTAAAACTAAAGCCATAGAAGAAGATGAAAATGGATTAAGTATCTTTGTTGATGTTTATGTCCACCGCGATAGTCAAAAAGGAATAATTATTGGTCGCGGCGGACATAACTTAAAAACTATAGGGAAACGAGCCAGATTAGAATTAAAAGAATTTTTTAATCAACCAATTTATTTAGATATTCATGTTAAAGTTAAACCGAACTGGGTTGATAATAATTCATTATTAATGGATTGGGGTTATAACGATTAATGGAGGCATTATGGACTATAATTTTGACGACATTAATGTCAAAGCGTTAAATAACGATGAGTTAATTGAATTAGCACATAATATTCGCCTTTTCTTAGTTGACAATGTTAGTAAAACAGGAGGGCATCTAGGATCTAATTTAGGTGTTGTTGAACTAACAATTATGTTGCACAAAATTTTTAATTCACCAACTGATAAATTTATCTTTGATGTAGGGCATCAAGGATATGTACATAAAATACTTACTGGTCGCAGTAAGTATTTTCCTACATTACGTCAAAAAGATGGTCTAAGTGGATTTTTAAAAAGAACAGAAAGCCCCCATGATGTTTGGGAAGCGGGTCATAGTTCAACAAGTATTAGTGCTGCTTGTGGAATGGCTAAAGCCCGTGATTTAAAAGGTAGTGATGAAGAAGTAATTGCCATTATTGGTGATGGTAGTTTAGTTAATGGGATGTGTGCAGAAGCACTCAATCATTTAAGCACTTTAAATACTAAAGTTATTATTATATTAAATGATAATGAAATGTCAATTTCTAATAATATTGGATTTGTTGATGAATTGTTAAAAGGAATCCAACTATCTAATCGTTATGAACATTTAAAATCAGGAGTAAAACATACCTTAAATAGTGTGCCTGGTGGAGAACATTTAGCTTCAGGTATTTCAAAAATTAAAGAACAAATTAAAAGCAAAATTCATCCATCTCAAAGTTTATTTAACTTAATGGGATTTGATTATATTGGTCCAATTGATGGACATGATTTTACTGATTTAGAACAAGCTTTAAGTTATGCTAAAGCAGCTGATCATTCGGTTATAGTTCATGTTAAAACAATTAAAGGACATGGTTATAAACCAGCGGAAGATTATAAATGGCATGGAGTCAATCCTTTTGATCCAAAAACCGGGTTACCTGTAAATGAAAATACTGCAATTAGTAATTCAGGATTAATTGCTCGTGCTCTAGAACAATTAATGAGTGTTGATGAAGATATTGTTGTTATTACTCCAGCAATGGAGACTGGTAGTGAATTGGGTTGTGTTCATAAGCATTTTCCAGATCGTTTTACTGACGTTGGGATTGCTGAAGAACACGCTGTCACTTTCTCGGCAGGATTAGCGATGACCGGTATCAAACCATTTTGTTGTATTTATTCGACTTTCTTACAACGAAGTTATGATCAAATATTACATGATGTTGTGCGTCAAGAAGCAAATGTTGTAATTGGTATTGATCGAGCTGGAATTGTTGGTAATGATGGAGAAACCCACCAAGGGATTTATGATCTATCATTTTTACAACCAATGCCTGGATTAGTTATCGTTCAAGGAAGTAATCAACAACAAATGCTTGATTTATTAAAATGGTCATTTGACTATCAAGGACCGGTATGTATTCGTTATCCACGAGGAGGAAATAATAGTTTGCCAATAGCTTTTAGTAGTAATACAATTACCCCGTTTAAATGGGAAGTTATTAAAGATCATGATAGTTGTTATGTAATTACTTATGGTAACCAAGTAGAAATGTTAAGAGATGCACCAATTGATGCTGGTTTAATTAATGCCTGTTTTATTAAACCACTTGATTTAGAATTATTAAGAACAATTAAAGATAAACATTTAATTGTTGTTGAAGAGCATGTCCAATTGGGTGGATTAAATACAGCTATTAATCAAGCAATTCATCCACTAGATATGGATGTAATTGCTTTACCTAACGACTTTATTCGTCAAGGTAATCCTGATGAAATATTAGCGATGTATGATTTAAGTAAAGACACTTTAATTGCTAGAATTAATGAGTTGGTTAAATCATGAAAAAACGTTTAGATGTATATTTAGTTGAAGCAGGTTACTTTGATAGTCGTGAGCAGGCAAAAAGAAATATTATGGCCAGAAATGTTTTAATTAATGATGAACCATTAATTAAGCCAGGTGATAATATTGATCCTGATAAAATTAAAAGTGTGAGAATTAAAGATAGTTGTCCCTACGTTTCAAGAGCAGGTCTAAAATTAAAAGCAGCTATTGATGATTTTGATTTAGATTTTAAAGATAAAGAAATGCTTGACGTTGGTAGTTCAACAGGGGGATTTTGTGATTGTGCACTACAACATGGAGCTAGTCATGTAGTAGCGCTAGATGTAGGAACTAATCAATTGGCGTATAAATTAAGAGTAGATCCTCGAATCACTGTCCAAGAACAAACTAATTTTCGAACAATTGAACATGATTTCTTTGACCAACAATTTGATTTTATAACAATGGATGTTTCTTTTATTTCAAGTTTATTACTTGTTGATAATGTATATCATAACTTAAAAGAAGATGGTTATTTTGTACTATTAATCAAACCCCAGTTTGAAGCGGGTAGAGAAGTCAAAAGAAACAAAAAAGGGGTAATTACCGATATAGATGTGATAAATCAAGTTAAAGATCAGGTCATTAATGAAATTAAAAACCATGGATTTAAGTGTTTAAAGGTCATTCCTTCCCCAATTAAAGGGATGAGTGGAAATCAAGAATTTATAGCATTATTTGCTAAAGATTAGACCCTAATTATGGTATAATAGGGTATAGGAGGAATAATGGAGATTAATGTTAAAAAAGCAAGTGGAATAGTAAGTGTAAAAACACAAAATATTCGTAACTTTATTTACAACCAAGTATGTATGGTTCCTGGTATTACACCATATAACCAAACAGGTTTAGTAAATAAAGTTAAACGTGCACTACGTTATTTTAAAGATAGTATCAGTGTAATTCCTTTAGGTCCTGGAGTAATTGGTGTAGAAGTCCACATTATTTTAAATAAAGGTGTTGATTTTAAAACAATTGCGACTCAATTACAAGATTTAATTATTTTTAGTGTGAAAGAACAATATGGAATTGAAACTAACTTTGTAGATGTCATAATTGAAGGGACGGAACTATAATGAAAATTTTAGATGCTAATAAATATCGTGAAATGTTATTATATGGTGGAGAAATATTAAGTGCAAAAAAAGAAGAAATTAATGCCTTAAACGTTTTCCCTGTACCAGATGGTGATACTGGATCAAATATGAATATGACTGCTCAATCAGGAGTAGCAGCAATTAGCAATATTAATTCTAGTTCTATTGGTGAAGTAGCAAAAACTTTCTCTAAAGGCTTATTAATGGGAGCTAGAGGAAATAGTGGTGTTATCTTATCGCAATTTTTCCGTGGGATTGCTGAACGATTAGATGGATTAGATACAATTAACGTTGAAGAGTTCCATGAAGCATTAGAATCTGGTGTTAAACGCGCTTATGGTAGTATAATTAAAGTTGTAGAAGGAACGATCTTAACAGTTGTGCGTGAAATGACAGAAAAAACTACTAACTTTGACTTAGACTTTGAAGATTACTTTCAAGCTTTATATGATAATGCAAAGGAATCATTAGATAATACCCCAGAATTATTACCTGTTTTAAAAGAAGTTGGGGTAGTTGATAGTGGTGGAGCTGGATTCTTAGCAATTTTAGAAGGAATGTTAGCTAACCTTAAAGGTGAAGAAGTTACAATTAAAGAAAACTTTGAACTGTTTAAACAAACAGAAGAACACCCAATGGATCCTGAAGATATCGTCTTTGGATATTGTACAGAAATGTTAATAGAACTAAATGATCCAAAAGATGAAGATAAATTATTAGAAATTCGTTCAACATTAGAAACATTTGGTGATTCAATAGTGTGTATTATTGATGATGGTATTTTAAAAGTACACGTACATACTGAAACACCAATCAAAGTGTTTGAATTTGGTTTAACGTTTGGACGTTTTGTTCATGTTAAGAGTGAAAATATGCGTATCCAAGCTGAGAATGCGATTAAATTAGAAGAATCTCGTCGTCGTGAATTTGGAATTGTAGCTGTTGCTAGTAGTGAAGAAATGGCTGATTTATTCCGTCAATTATATGAAGATATTAACATTATTCCTGGTGGACAAACTTTAAATCCATCTACAGAAGATATTTTAAAAGCGGTAAATGCTTGTAATGCTAAAGATGTTATTTTATTACCAAATAACTCTAATATTATAATGGCAGCTGAAGCTGCAAGTGATTTAGTAGAAAATACTAATATTCATATTGTTAAAACTAAACATATGACACAAGCGGTTGAATGTTTAATGACATATAATGTGGAAAATACATTAGAAGAGAACTTAGAAGCGATGAACAGTTCTTTAGAAAATATGATCAATATTGAAATTACTAATGCGATTAAAGATACATCAATTAATGGAGTTGATATTAAAGAAGGAGACTTCATGGCAATTGTTGAGGGTGATATTGATTATAGTAACCAAGATCTTGACTTTATTTTACGTCAATGTATGGACTTATTAATTAGTCGTGAATGTGATATTATTACATTCTTAGTAGGGACAGATGGTGATACTAGTAAAGTTGAAAATATGGTTAAATACGTTGAAGAGCGTTCACCATTCGTTGAAGTGGAAATGATTAATACTAATCAACCAGTATATAGTTATATAATTTCTGGAACAAGATAAGATAATTAATCTTATCTTGTTTTTAATGGAGGATGATGTTTAAAATTGCGTGGTTATATCATGATATTTTAAATTTATATGGAGATGTTGGTAACATCTTAGTCTTAACCCATCTCTTAGAATCTAATCAAATTCCTTATCAAGTTGATAAGATTAGCTTAAATGACCATCAAAAATTAGATGACTATGACATTATCTTTATTGGCGGGGGAAGTGATCAAGCCCAAGCCTTAATTTATAAAGATTTTATCAGTCGTAAACAACAAATCATCAATTGTATGAACAATAATGGTTTTGTCTTAGCAATTTGTGGTGGGTATCAATTGTGTGGACACTACTACTTAGATGCTAAGGGTAATAAAATCGAAGGATTATGCTTATTTGATTACCATACTCAAGCAGGGGATACACGGTTAAATAATAATATTTATATTAAAGCTAATTTAGGCAAAGAAGAGGTTGATATTGTTGGTTATGAAAATCATATTGGCCAAACAATTAATGTGGCTAATCCCTTAGGTAAGGTTATCATTGGTAATGGAAATGATCAACATTCCCAATTAGAAGGATATATTGATAATCATTTTATTGGTACTTATATTCATGGACCATTATTGCCGAAAAATCCAGAAATAGGTAAATACATCATCCAAAAAGTGTTAAAAGATAAATATAACAAAGAAGTATCAATAACAATTGATCTTAAATATGCGATTCCAGCCAAACAAACTATGATTAAACGATTAACAAAAGGAGAATAATGTTAGATATATTTGCTAATAAAATTCAAAATAAATTAGATAATATTGGACGTAAAACGACATTAACTGAAGAAGATTTACGTACTGAACTTCGAGAAGTGCGTCGAATTTTAGTTGAAGCTGATGTTAACTATCAAGTAGCTAAAGAATTCTGTAAAGAAGTCCAAAAGGAAGCAATTGACTCTAATATTTTAATTGGATTAAATCCAGGTGAACAAGTTGTTAAATTAGTTAAAGATAAGATGGTTGAATTCCTACAAGGAGATAACCAATTTAACGTTAAGAAAAACGACATTATTTTAATGGTTGGTTTACAGGGGAGTGGGAAAACTACCACTACTGGTAAATTAGCCCATTTACTTAGCAAAAAACAAGGATTTAATCCTTTATTAGTTGCTTGTGATGTGTATCGTCCTGCAGCAATTGATCAGTTGCACCAAGTTGGTGGCCAATTAGGAATTAGTGTATATTCGGAAAAAGATAATAGTGATGTAATTAGTATCTCTAAACACGCTTTAGATTATGCCAAAGAACATAATCATGATTTAGTAATTATCGATACTGCTGGACGTACCCACGTTGATGAAGCGATGATGGAAGAAATCAAAAATCTTGAGGCAGCAATTAACCCCCAACATACATTATTAGTAATTGATGGGACAATTGGGCAAATCGCTGTAGATATTGCTAACGATTTTAATAATTATGTTAACGTTAATGGTTTAATATTTACCAAAATGGATAGTGATACTCGAGGAGGAGCGATCTTATCAGTTAAGAAAGCAACTAATATCGATATCAAATATCTAGGGGTTAGCGAAAAGATGAATGGTTTAGAAGTCTTTGATGCTAAACGAGTTGTTGGTCGTATCTTAGGTGAAGGAGATATGATTGGATTAATCGAAAAAGCTGAAGAGTATGCTGAAGAACACGACTTAGAAGCAGATGCTCAACGTATGCTTGAAGGTAAATTCGATATGAATGATTACTTAAAACAAATTAAAAGTATGAAAAAAATGGGTGGTTTTAAAAACTTACTAAAAATGATTCCAGGAATGAACAAATTAGATACATCAATGATTGATGAACGTGAATTTATTCGTATTCAAGCAATTATTGAAAGTATGACCCCAAAAGAACGTGCAAAACCTGCAATAATTAATGGTAGTCGTCGTAAACGTATTGCTAAAGGTAGTGGAACAACTGTTCAAGATGTTAATAAGTTATTAAAAAATTATGAAAATACAAAAACAATGATGAAACGTTTACGTAATATGGATATGAGCCAAATGGCTAATTTATTTAAATAATTTTAGTAATAAAAGGTATCAACATAAGTTGATACCTTTTATTATTTAACACTAAACTTTTGGCTAATCACAATTGGACTATCATTAGTTGGTGGTTGATATGAAACAATAAAGTGATATTGACCTGGTACTGATGGTGTAAAAACAAATTGATATTTATTATTCATATAAGGATGAATTGTTGTTTCTAGTTTTTCATCATTATTATGAACATTATAGATATTAACATTAATATCACCTAAAGCTTTACTTTTTCCATATTCTTTAGTATTTAATTTAAATGTAATTGGCGTGTTAATATTAAAACTTCCTTCTTTATAAATATTAATACTATAGCGTTTAATATTTAATAAGGAAAGGACTAATAATACTCCAATTAAGATAATTATTGATCGTTTTAAAATTTTTCTATTCATAGTTATTCCTTATAAAAATTATAACATTTTCGCCATTTATTATCAATAATGTGAGCCAGTTTTTTAAAAAAAAGGGTATATGTAATAAAAGGAGGTGAAAAATGAAAACATCAACATTAGTAACTGATTTGATCCTTGAAGCTTTCCAATTACAAGCGTCAGATATTCATTTTTTAGCGGTAGAAGAAGAAGTTAAAATCTTTTTTCGAATTCAAACAGAATTAAAATTGCAACGATGTGTTGATAAGGAAACATATATCAAAATCTTAAGGTATGTAAAATTTAAAACCAAACTAGATATTTCCAATACTACCACCCCCCAAGATGGAGCTTATAGTATTCTCACCCATAATAATAAGAAATTATTTATTAGAATCTCAACAATGCCAGCTATTGGCTTAGAAAGTTTAGTTGTTCGTCTACTACCAGATGAAGAACACAGTAGTTTTGAAAGTATTGCCTTATTTCCTGATGACTTAAAACAAATGTATAATGTTTTAAAAGAACAAAACGGTCTATTTGTTTTTACAGGACCAACTGGTAGTGGAAAAAGTACAAGTATGTATAGTATTTTAACTAAACTCGCAAAAGATGCTAAGAAAAAAATTTTAACATTAGAAAATCCTGTAGAAATGATCAATCGCGAATTAGTACAAATTAATATTAATGAAGAGTTGGGAATAACTTATAGTGCTGGTTTAAAATTTGCCCTTCGTCAAGATCCAGATATCATTATGATAGGTGAGATACGTGATGAAGAAACGGCTCGAAATGTGTTTCGTGCTGCCTTAACCGGACATACAGTTATCTCTACTATGCATACCAAAGATAAATATGGAGTAGTGGAAAGATTTTTAGATTTTGGTTTTCTAAAAAGTGAGATTGAATCTGTACTAATAGGTATTAGTAATCAACGGTTAGTAGTTGATCAGAATAATGATACTAAATCATTCTTTGATTATGCAGTAAACCACGATTTACATGACTTAATTAACAATAAGGAACAAAAAGATATTTATGAAAAGATTAAAGAACTTAAAGCTACTAAAAAAATCATCTAAATATAATTTAAAAGATCAAGCAGAATTATTAGAAAATCTATCATTGTTTTTAAATCGTGGATTTTCGCTAACTGATACTATTAACCTTCTTAATATCCGTTTTGGTCTAAGCGATATGATTGAAGCACTCGAAGAGGGTGAATTAATGAGCGATATTTTAAAGACAAAGAAAGTTGATGAAGATGCATTACTAATCGTCGAGATCGCTGAGCGTAGTGGAGAACTAGCTCTGGGAATAGAAAACGCTTATAAAATATTAAAACAAAAGATAAAAAACAAAGTAGAAGTAAAGAAATTATTAAAATATCCTATATTACTTTGTGTAATAACTATAGCAGCCTTAGGATTCGTTTCGTTTTTCTTAATTCCTCAATTCGAGTCAATCTATGAAAGTTTTAATCTAGAAGGAAATGGTGGTATTACATTCTTGTTTAGCTTTATCCGTAACTTACCTATAATTGGATTGCTAATCTTATCTGTATTTGTATTTTCAATTATATGGTATGTTAGAAAAAGCAAAATTGAACAAATGCAATTTTGTTTAAAGAATCGTTTTATCAAAAAATCCTATTTGGTATTATATAATCACATTTTTACGATTAATGTCGTAAACTTATTAAAAGTAGGTTTAAAGATCGATGAATTATTTACTATATTAGCCAATCAAGAATACAATATATTATTAAGTCAAGAGAGCAAGAAAATCTTACTCGGTTTAGAAGAGGGTTTGCAACTTCATGAATGTTTAGATGAATATTATTTACCCGAACTTAAAATGTTAATCAAAGAAGGTGAACACTATTCTACACTATTGCATAATTTAGATAATTATGTAATATTTTTAAATCAAAAACAACAAAATAAAACACAAAAAATGTTCTTCTTAATTCAACCAGTTTTTTATGGTTTCTTTGGTTTACTTATTGTCTTATTATATTCAACAATTTTTATGCCAATGTTTAAGATGATGGAACAATTTTAAAGAAGGAGAGAAATGAAAAAATTTTTAAAAAGTAAAAATGGATTTACGTTATTAGAAATGTTAATGGTAATGTTTATTATTGCAGTATTGTTATTATTAACAATTCCAAACATTACAAAACATAAAGAAAGTGTTGATGAACGAGGATGTTTAACATATGCTGATACTGTTCAAACACAAGTTAGTGCATATGAAATGGTAGAAGGAGAATTGCCAACAAGTTTAGAACAGTTGGTGAGTGCAGGTTATATCCCATCAACAACTTGTAAAGATGGTACAGCTTTAACATTAAGTGGTAGCGAAGTAAATGTTAACAAGTAAAAAAGCTTTTACTATGCTAGAAATGATATTAGTCTTAATGATTATAAGTGTAATATTGGGTATTACACTTGTATCGATTAAAAGTTTTAACACTAACAATGCATTAAATCAAGTAGCAAAGACTGTTGCTAGTAGATATGAGTTGACTAGAAGTTTAGCAGAAGCAAATCATACTGATTGCTATTTGTCCCTTAATGATAATACGATTAAAGTAGAATGTGACGATCAAGTAAAAAGTGAGCGGGCATTGCCAAAAGGAGTAACTATTACAACAAATTATTCAAAAAACACCATTAAAATGAACAAAAATGGACACGTCGCTAGAGCAGGAACAATTACAATTAATTATAATTATGGTAGGAAGGAAATCAAGATTGGAATTGGTAAAGGTGACATTAATATCAAATAAAAAAGGATTTGTTTTGTACGATGCTCTAGTCAGTTTAATGTTGCTTGCAGGAACAATTTTGTTTTTTAACCAATTGTTTGTGATTAATTCTAAAGCAAATATCCAATATCAATTAAAAAATGAAATTATAAATAGCTTATATTACCGAATCGATCATCCTGAAGCGACCGATTATAATGGCGTAAGCTTTAGTGTTGTGGACGCACAATTATGTGGAACTAAAGATAATGAAAAAGTTTGTATTAGCCAATAAAGGATATACTTTACTTGAAACGCTTATTGGATTGATTGTATTAGGTGTTCTTATGACATTGTTATTAGCGATGGTGCAGATGATGAATAAAAACAATATCAATAATTATTTCAACCGTAATGTATCTGTGATTGTAACTAAATTAGAAAATGATTTTATTGCTGCCAAATCAACAACACTTGACAATGGAAAATTGAAAATTGATCAATACAGTGGTGATAAAAAAGTTACTTATAAATGCCAAGGAAAAAAACTTGTAAGACGGGTAAATGGATTAGGAGGGGAAACATTGATTGATAATTTAGATAGTTGTTCAATTAGCAGTATCGATGATAAATCTTATAAGATTAATATCACATATAAAAAACTAAGCAAGGAGTTATATGTGGGCAAAAATAAAATGTAAAAAGGGATTTTTTATTCCCACGATTGCTATTTATTTAATATTTTTATTTTCCTTCGTTGTTTTCCAAGTTGTCCAAATCGTAGATTATCAAGTCATCACAATGAATCAAAGAAAACAACTAGAATTATATTATATTCGTGAAGAGGCGATAAAATGGGTAGAACAAGATTTAAAAAAACAATACCCTAAATATTGTATAGTTCCAACAATTTACACGTCAAAAACATATGGAGAAGGTTCTGTTAAGGTTAAACGTAGTTGTATTCGTCAAGAACCAGATCCTATATATCGTAAGCAACTAAAAGATTATGAAAATATGAAACCACTATATAAATTACTTAATATGGGTCCTAATAATGTATCAAACTTTAATTATGAAGCTAAGCAATTAATTTTGATGGCACTAGTAACAATGCAAATTGATAAGGAATGGGTCGGATTACCATTTGATATAGGAGATATTAGTCTTGAAGCAGCAGCCAAGCAAAAGATATTGAAAAAAGTACCTTTCTGGTTGATCTATATGTTAGATATCGATTACCAAGGTCAACGTCATGAAATGATGTTAATCACAAACCCAAAAACTGACAAAGTCGAACAAGTCTTTTTTACATAGTATAAATTCTTTGTTGTATAATATCTATATACTTTAATTAAGGAGTCCTATGAGTCGTCACAGTGGATATGTATACACCAAAGGTGAAGAAATTGCCAATTCCTTAAGTCATGGAATTGGCTTTCTTTTTGCCTTAATCTTAACAGTATTTATTACAAAAATTAATCAGATTCCAAGTCTAACTCCATACTTAATCATTTATGGAATTGGCATGCAGTTAATGTTTTTGTCTAGTTGTGTTTATCATGCAATTTGTAATCAAAAAATTAGACCTATTTTTAAAAGAATCGATCACTCAATGATTTTTGTATTCATTTTCTCAACATATTTACCTATATCTGTTTATATGGGCACAACAAAAGCTTATATCATTTTAGCCATTGTTGGTATATGTTGTTTAATTGGGATTTGTTTTAAAATATTTTTAGCTGGAA
>OIYQ01000184.1_pt1 | contig 25182 bp, 30 predicted proteins | sample 1588311 | NCBI WGS metagenome assembly OIYQ01 (sample SAMN03283244) | human gut metagenome | biome: human-associated habitat; material: feces | host: Homo sapiens | place: Peru | collected 2012
CAACGAAACGAAAAAAAAACCCACAAGGTGGGTATCACAACTGTCAGGTTGTTGTCCTCCTTATGGGTACCATTTTAATTTCTGGCTTTTTTTATTACTTACAGAACTGATATGTTAATTCTCCTAAAATCTGAATACCTTTTTCGATATTCTCCATAGAAGCCGCTGAGAAGTTCATACGAATAGATTGACATGGCTTAGTACTATCTACCATGAATTCATTACCTGGTACGATGGCTACATGCTTCTTAATAGAAGCCTGAACGAATTCTGGCATACTGACTCCATCAGGCAGATCAAACCATATAAACATACCACCTTCTGGTTCAATGACATGAATAGAAGGATGGAAATACTTCTTAATCATCTCTAACATAAAGTTACATTTCTTTGCATAAAGAGACTGCAAATGTTTAATATGTGCATCCATATCTGTTTCTCTTAAGAAAGCATCCATCATATATTGTGAAAGATTGTTTGTATGGTTATCTCCTGATTGTTTAGCCATAAAAAGTTTAGAGATAATATCTTTACTTGCACAGATGATTCCTGTACGCATACCTGGTGAGATAATCTTAGAAAGACTGGCTGCATAAACAACACGATGGTCTTGATCTAAAGATTTAATAGAAGGTACTTCTTCTCCTGTAATACGTAAATAACCATAAGGGTTATCTTCTAAAATAACTACATCATACTTTACTGCAAGGTTATAGATTTCTTTTCTTTTTTCTAGAGACGTTGTGACTCCGGTAGGATTCTGGAAGTTAGGAATTGTATAGAATACCTTTGGTCCTTTTTTAAAGGCTTCTTCTAGTTCTTCTAGATTTACACCATCTTCTTCTAAAGAAACACCAAGCAGCTTTGCCCCATTACATTTAAATGAGTTTAAAGCACCTAAATAACTTGGATTCTCTACTACAACATAATCTCCTTCATCACAAAATATCTTAGACACAAGATCTAATCCCTGCTGTGATCCTGTTGTAATAATAATATCATCATCACTTGTACATATACATTCATGCTTATTAATGAATGACTTAGAAGATTCTATTAAACCTGTATAGCCCTGGGCAGAGCCATACTGCAAAACTTCATAAGTCTTTTCTTGAAGAATCTTATGTCCTACTTCTTCTAGTTTCTCCTGTGGAATAGCTTCTGGATCAGGGAATCCACTCGCAAAACTAATATAGTCAACAGTACCATTCTCACTTGCATCAGCCATGACACTTCTAATGGCTGATTTTTTTACGTTATTCATCTTATCTGCGTATCTCATATATGTCACTCCATTCACTTTTTTCTCATTCTACTACTATTATTTAAAATTACCTAATTATTTTTTATGTCTGCATAAGTTATAATCTGAATATCGTGATCCTTGATGTACTGTTTGAATGCATCACTCTTAAGTAATTCTAATTCCTTGATACGATTCATATTGTAGCTTGATACTTCCATCAGTCTTTCATCAACTAAAGCAGGATGACAAACAATTTCTACTGTATCATAGCCTTCAGTTGAACAGATTTCTTTGAATGTTTCAAAGTTTACACCATCTTTATAGAATTCACAACGTGCTGGGAAGTAGTTTTCATCCACATATCTTGTTTGTCTAATAGGAAGGTTATATTCCTTGGCTAAACGCTTGATGACTTCTAATTGTCTATGTTCCATATGGGCATAGTGATGAGAATCTAGATGTGTAGGAAGATGTCCTGTGTGTGTGATGAAAGCTTCTATCTGTGCTTTCCATTCTTCATAGACTTCATCCGGTTCTCCATCTGGGAATTCATCTTCATAAGCACTTGGTCTTAAGAAGTTCCCTTCTTCATCTGTATAGCTTTTCTTGCCAGGTAATAATGGTTTACCAGCAGTTAAAGTTAAATGAACACCAATTCCTAGATCAGGATAAGCCTTCGCCTTGTCTAGGGCCCATAAAGCATATGGCATATTCATCATGACTGTAGTGGAACTGACAAGTCCCTCTTCGTGTGCAAGAAGGATACCTAGGGAGTTTCCTTCACACATACCGAAATCATTAGCATTAATAATTAATTTCTTGATCATACTTTTCACCTCTAGAATCCATTGTACTAAATATTATAAGAACAGTCACACATATCGAGAAAATGATGTATAATACAAGACAAAAGGAGGCTGTTATGAAAAATACAATTACTGGATATACAGGTTTATATGGGGTTGTCGCAAATCCTATTAAACATTCTTTTTCACCAATGATGCATAATACTGCATTTCAAACATTAGGTATTAATGATGTTTATCTTGCATTTGAAGTGACTAAAAATCAGTTAGATGATTATATTACGTCTGTTAAGACATTACCTATTAAGGGATACAATATTTCTATGCCTTATAAACAGGATATGATGAAATATATGGATGAACTCACAACACAGGCAAAACTTGCAAAGAGTATCAATACTGTAAAGAATGAGAATGGTAAACTCATTGGTCATATTACTGATGGAGAAGGTTTTGTGATGGCCTGCCGTGATAAAGGATGGGGTATTGCGAAGCATAAGATTGTAGTGCTTGGTGCTGGTGGTGCAGCAAGTGCAATCATTATTTCTCTTGCATTAGCGGGTGCTAAGGAAATTGTGGTTTATAATCGTTCTGATAAACCATTTATTAAAGAACTTAATGAGAAATTAGATTGCCCTATTACTTTAAAGAAAATTGATCAGGAAAGTATTAAGGAAGACTTAAAGGATACTTATCTATTAGTCAATACAACAAGTGTTGGTATGGCACCTCATCCTGAAGGATGTATTATTGAGAGTGCTGATATGTTACCTGATGGTTTAAAGGTGGCTGATATTATTTATAACCCTAAGGAAACAAAGCTATTAAGTTATGCAAGACAAAGAGGTCTTGATTATATGAATGGAGAACGTATGATTGTCTATCAGGGTGCATGTTCTTTTAAGTTCTGGACTGGAAAGGATATGCCTATCCATGAAGTCAAAGTAGCGTTAGGAATGGAGGAAAGCAAATGAAAGAAATCGTAGTTGCAACAACAAATAAAGGAAAACTTAAAGAGATTTCCGCAATGTTGGAAAAGTTAGGGATTGAAGTAAAGTCTATTAAAGATGTATTAGGTTATAATCCTGATATTGAAGAAACAGGGACTACTTTTACTGAAAACGCAGTGATTAAAGCTGAAACAGTGATGAATATGATTCATATGCCTACTCTTGCAGATGATTCTGGTTTAGAAGTAGATGCATTAGATAAACAGCCTGGTATTTATTCTTCTCGTTTTATGGGTGAAGATACAAGTTATGATATTAAGAATCAGTGGATTATTGATGCCGTTAAAGATAAAGAAGATAAGACAGCACGTTTCGTATGTGCGATGGCTTTGGCTATTCCTGATGAAGAAACAAAGACTTTCCTAGGTACTTTTGAAGGAAAAATCAACGATTGTATTGATGGTGAAAATGGCTTTGGTTATGATCCTATTTTCTATTATCCACCATTAAAGAAGACTTCTGCAGTGATGACTATGGAAGAAAAGAATAAAGTCTCTCATCGTGCAAAGGCATTAAAGGCTTTATATGATTATTTAGAGGAGGAACATAAATAATGAATCATGTTGTATTAGTACATCCTGCGATTCCACAAAATACAGGTAATATTATGAGAACATGTGCAGCGACACATACACCTTTACATATTATTAAACCTACAGGATTTAAGTTAAATGATCCAAGAATGAAAAGAGCGGTTATGGATTATTTTGATCACCTCACTTTTAAGGTTTATGAAAACTTTGAAGAGTTTGAAAAAGAGAATCCTGGTATTTATCATTTCTTTACACGTTATTCTAAAAAAGTATATAGTGAAGATGATTTTAAACAGGAAGGCGAACATTATCTTTTCTTTGGTCATGAACATGATGGTATTCCTCATGATATCTTAAAGAAGTATATTGATGATTGTGTACGTATTCCTATGTATGGAGATTCACGTAGTTTGAACTTATCTAATACTGTAGCCATTGGTGTTTATGAAGCATTAAGACAGCAGGGTTATCCTGATTTATCTACAGTAGAAGTTCAAAAGGGAGAAGACTTCTTATACAATGAAGAAATTTAAAGGTATTCTTTTAACTATATGTTTGACTTTTTTGATTATTGATTGTGCTATTTTATTAGTGACTTTTGTCCCTGTACTCTATCCTTCTTCATTAATAGCCTCTAATATTGGGGTAAGTGAAAAGATAGTAAGAGAAAGTTATATGACAATTATTCACTATTTAAGTCTATTCTCACATAAAGCACTTTCTACTCCTGCTTTTCCTATGACTAAAAATACAGCTTTTCATTTTTATGAAGTGAAGGTATTAATGAATCGTTTAGAAGTGATTGGGTTAGTGGTACTGATTGGAACTATTTATCTCATCTACTCTACAGTCAAAGAGAATGATTATAGACCTTTTAAATGGGCAGGATTCACTACTTTAGGACTCGTATTTATTGTAGGTGGAACAGCCTATGTTGATTTTGACGGGGCATTTACTATGATGCATCATATCCTTTTCAACAATAACTACTGGCTGATCAATCCTGATATTGATCCTATTATCAATATCTTTCCGGAAAGTTATTTTGTGACATTAGGAATTGCGTTATTTAGTTTGATTGGAATAGGTGTTCTTATTAATTTAGGTATATATTTCAAACATATTAATTGCATTAATACAAATAAATGAGTATAATTTATGAAAAATAGACACGAGGTTCTCGTGTCTTTTCATATGAAGGAGTTAAAAATGAAAGAAATGATTAAAGACTTCTTAGATGAGTTATCTTCATCTTCACCGACTCCTGGTGGTGGAGGTGCTTCAGGACTAGTGGGCGCTATTGGATGTGCTTTAGGACTCATGGTAGGTAACTTAACTGTAGGTAAGAAGAAATATAAAGATGTAGAAGATGAAATAAGAGAAATCATAGAGAAGTTAGAAGACTTAAAGAAGAAACTTGTCACTTCTGTAGATGATGATGCAGAAAACTTTAAGCCTCTTGCAGAGGCTTATAGACTTCCTAAGAATACTGAGGAAGAAAAGAAACATAAAGAGTTTGTGATGGAATCATGTTTATTGGATGCATCTCTTGTGCCATTACAGATCATGGATTTAAGTTATCAGTCTTTAAAGTTATTTTCTACTTTAAATGAGAAAGGTTCAGTGATGGCAATCAGTGATGTAGGTGTTGGTGTACAATGTCTACGTAGTGCTTTGACTGGTTCTATTATGAATGTCTATATTAATACGAAGTCTATGAAGAATAGAGAAATGGCTGAGAAGATGAATAAACGTGCTGAGAAGCTATTAGTTGAAGGGCAACTGCTTGCAGATGGAATAACTAATAGTGTTATTAAAAAGTTAGGAGGAACATCATGTTAGAGTTAAGAGGAAAAAAAGTTTCTGATGGAATTAAAGAATATGTATCAAAAGAGTTAGAAACATTATCTTTTGTACCTAAGCTTGCGATTGTGAGAGTGGGTGAAAACCCTGATGATATGAGTTATGAGCGTGGTGCAACTAAGAAATTAAAATCGTTTGGTTTAGATGTGGCTTCTTATGTTTTCCCACAGGATATCAGTGATGAAGATTTCAAGAAAGCTTTTAAAGATATTAATGAAGATGATGAAGTGACAGGAATTTTATTATTAAGACCACTTCCTCGTACTATTAATGAAAAAGATATTGAAAATATGATTGATCCTAAAAAGGATTTAGATGGTATTTCTCCTATTAATATTGCGAAGGTGTTTGCGGGAGATACAACTGGATTTTCTCCATGTACTGCAGAAGCAGTTATTGAAGTATTAAAGGCATATGATATTGAGTTAACCGGTAAAAGAGTGACTGTCGTAGGAAGAAGTATGGTTGTAGGTAAACCTGTGTCCATGCTGCTTCTTAAAGAGAATGCAACAGTAACTATGACTCATACAAGAACTGTTGATTTAAAGAAGACATGTTCTGATGCAGAAATTGTGATTGCAGCTGCAGGACGTGCAAAGATGTTAAATAGTGATTATTGTGGGCAGGATGCCGTGATGATTGATGTAGGAATCAATGTGGATGAGAATGGTAAGCTATGTGGTGATGTAGACTATGCGACTCTTGATGGCAAAGCCTCTGCCGCTACCCCTGTTCCTGGTGGTGTTGGTACTGTCACAACTGCAGTACTTGCAAAACATTTAATCCAGGCAGCTAAAATGCGTTAAAGACCTCTTTCGAGGTCTTTTTATTATGGTCTTCTCCATTTTCTATAACTCCAATACCCTTTCACAATTGAAAGCGAAGATAACACAGCCGCCACAATAATCAATATCTCTGATGCTTTGGTATGAATATAGATGATCATTGTGACTAGCAAAAATACTGATAATACGATTGCATAGATGAAATCTAACAGATAGAGTATCTTTCCTTTCATATCGTATCCCCTCCTTGTTATTATCATAGCACTCTAAGCAAGAAAAAAGACAGCTTTCGCTGTCTTTGCACACAATTATATTAATCAAAGAATTTGTATTCTTCAAAGTAAGCCTGTGGATGGTTACAAGCTGGACATACTGTAGGAGCTTCTAAAGATTCTACTACAAATCCACAGTTGTTACATTTCCATAGTACTTTATGATCTTTCTTGAATACTGTGCCGTCTTCAATCTGTTTAGCAAGTTTTAAGTATCTTTCTTCATGCATCTTTTCAGCCATAGCGATAGCTCTTAAGATAGCTGCAATTTCAGGTAATCCTTCTTCTTCAGCTTTCTTAGCAAATTCTGGATACATATGTGTCCATTCTTCGTTTTCACCAGCAGCTGCAGCTTTTAAGTTTTCTACAGTTGTACCCATTAATACTGGGAATTCACCAGCAACAGGTAATGTTTCGCCCTGAGCAGCAGTGTTCATAAGCTTCATTAAACGTTTCGCATGTTCCTTTTCCTGGTTTGCTGTTTCTTCAAAGATTTTAGACACTTCTACATAACCTTCTTTTTTCGCAATACTAGACCAGAAAGTATAACGATTTCTTGCCTGTGATTCACCTGCAAATGCAGCCATTAAATTCTTTAATGTTTCAGTACCTTTTAAATTAGACATCTTCTTTATCCTCCTTCATATTCTTACAATCATTACAGATTCCTTGAAATAACATATCAACATGTGTGAGGTGTACTTGATCTAGTTCTTCTATATCATGAACAAGTCCATCAAATGCACCATGTGGAATATGTATATCCACAATCTTCCCACATTTTGAACATACCATATGATGATGTGGTGTCACATTACCATCGTAATGTACAGTCACACCATCTATATTTAATTTTCTGATATACCCATTTTCAACTAAAACATTCAGATTACGATAAACAGTACCTAGTGATATATCCGGAATGATTCTTCTTACATGAGAATAAATAACTTCTGCTGTAGGATGCGTGTGATCATTCACGAGCGTATCATATATCGTATCTCGCTGCTTAGATCTTCTAAGTCTTGTCTCCGCCATATGTTCCCTTCTCCTAATCAGTAATGATTACTACTATTAGTATACTATTTACTACTAATAATGCAAGTCAGATGCATTATTTTGACAAAATTGTATGTATAAGTGTATAGAAATCATTGGTTGCATAAACAAGAGGATCAATTACATACACAGGAACAGAGACAATGGACTCTATATCCCCTTTTAAATGCATGACTGAAGGGGATAAATAAAGTGCATCATAGTCTCCTTCTACTTCTTCTAATGAAGAAAGACTCACTGATTCCACTTCTAGATTAGACTTTTCTATTATCAGACTTTCTTTCATTAAACTAATTAAATAACTAGAAGAAAAGCCATCCTGATCTACAATCCCTACTTTCACACGTTTAGGATCTGCATCTCTTAAGAATACAACCATAAAATCTCTATAATAAGATAAGAACTGGGATAAGCTCTTTAAAGTATAATGGAGATAGAAATAGATTTCTTTCCCTTCTTCATCTGTGATTTGTTCCTCTATTATGCCATTATGCCAGACAGTTAAAAAAGCAACACGATTCTTTAAATAAAAACGTACAGTATGATAGTCTTTAGTATCTTCAATAATGTCACATCTGACATTTTTCATATTCTTTCTTGTATAGTAGTAAGACCATTTAAAAACAATCATTAAATAGGTCTTTTGATAAAATTCATCCATATCCCTCACCTATAATAATCATATCATAATTCAACTATTTTTTTTGATGATTATGTTCTGTTTTGCATTCCTTTTTGGGTATGATAAAATGTATTTGAGAGGCAGGTGAGTATTAGTGAAGAGAATTTTTGTCATGTCTGATTTACATGGACAATTTGTGTTATTGCAGCTGATGCTCAATAAGATTCAATTCACTGATGAAGATGAGTTATATATCCTAGGTGATATTATGGATCGTGGTCCTAATTCAATTGATATATATTACTTTGTGAAAGCAATGCCTAATGTTCATATGATCAAGGGTAATCATGAAATCATGATGAGACAATCTTTAGCAGCCAGCTTAAAATATAATGATTTAGATTCTGATTTGAATAATGCATATCGTTTATGGAAACAGAATGGTGCCACAGGTACTGTAAATAGTATAAGAGAGTTCTTACAGAAAGATTCTATTCCTTATGAGGAATATTTTGATATAAAGAAAGAGTTTGTACAGGAGATTATTGATTTTATTGATAGTCTACCTAACTATATAGAACTTGATTATCAGGGCAAGCATTATGTGATGGTGCATGCAGGAGTGGATCCTGAGGTAACCAATATAGAAGATAGTGATCCTGAATTACTTGCCTGGATTAGAGAATATTTCTATATGAATCCATGTAATCCTGAATATACTTATATATTTGGTCATACGCCTTTATGTTATGTGAATGATGATCATTCTTTTAATATCTGGTACGATCCTGATTATCATAATAAGATTGGTATTGATGGTGGACTCGCTGTGGCAGATAGAGGACAATTAAATTGTTTATGCTTAACAGATGGTTCTTCTTATAAGATACCTTATAAAGATGGTCAGCCAGGAGAATTACAACGCATTATAAAAGACTTAAAGTAAAACGGAAGGGAGATAAAAATCCCTTCCGTTTATTCGTTTATCTATGTATAAACGAATTACATCTCAAACATTTTTAATATTTCTTCTGTTGGCTGATCTAAATTGTGTTCTCGTAAATATTTTGACAAACCATGTAAATCATATAATGGTTCTTCTTCTTCATCATCTTCTGTACTCACAACGTATAAACCTTCAAAGCCTGGCTCAAATATCGGATCTGGTATTGGATCTGGTATTAGTTCAAATTTATCCTTCATTATTCATCACTCGTTTTCTATAGTTAATAATGTTTTATTTTCTGATAATAAATGTGTTTTGATATCTTCGGGAATATGATCATCAGTAATGATTGTATCAATACGTTCTTTTAACTGAAGAGGTACAACACCATGTGAATTAAACTTTTCACTTTCAGTTAAGACAATAATATGTTCTGCCTGTTCAGCCATATCTCTGACAGCCTGTGCACGCAAATGATCACTATTTGTGAAACCTACACGAGGATTATAACCATCGGCACCAATAAATAACTGGTCTACACAGAAATTTTGCGCACATTGTGCCACGATAGGTCCTACCATAACCTGTGAATCTTTCTGGTAAGCACCACCTAGAAGAATCACATTAGTATTCTTTTTATCGCGAATATATCCTGCAATGAAAGCACTGTTAGTCACAATAGTGACATCTCGTTTCTCTGATGCAATCGTATCTGCAAGAATCGCACAGCAGCTCCCACTTTCAATCATAATGGTATCTCCATCATGAATAAGTTCTGCAGCCTTTTGTGCAATTCTTTTCTTTATTTCATAATGATAAGCTAAGCGTCCATTGATATCATCTTTATTCGCAAGAATAGCATAGCCATGTCCTCTTTTAATAATCCCTTTTTCTTCAAGTGCATCTAAATCTTTACGTATAGTGACATTGGATACCCCAAGTATTTGAGATAATTCATTGACTTCTATTTTCTTTTCTTTTGTAAGTAGTTCTAATATTTTATTATAGCGGTCTTTCATAGATACCTCCGCACTCATTATATTAATCTAGAAGAAACAATTCAACCCACACTTAATAAACTCATTTTGATAATCTACTAAATCTTCAGGATGCAATGCTTCCACTTCATGAAGCTTATAGTCTTTACCAAGTAGTTTATATTTATTTTCACCAAATTGATGGAATGGAAGAAGCTGTACATCTTTCGCGCCTGCTTCTTTAATGCATGTTGCGAGTTCTTTCGCATCTTCTAATGTTTCATTAAAGCCAGGAATAACAGGTATTCTAGGCAATACATTAAGACCCTGTTCAATAGCCCATTTGAAGTTCTTTTGAATGACTTCATTTGTGACATGTGTTCCCTTCTTATGCTTCATTGGATCAGCCTGCTTCACATCAAATAATAAGAGATCAAATAAAGGAGCTGCTTTCTTAAACTTCTCATGATCCACAATACCTGTTGTTTCAATCGCAAGATGAAGTCCTTTTTCTTTTAATGCATGGACAAGAGCCATCATGAAATCATATTGCACCATGGCTTCTCCACCAGATAAAGTAACACCACCATTAGATTCTTCATAGAAATCAATGTCCTGCATACAGATATCAACAACTTCTTCTACAGTCTTGATTTCACCTTCCTGTGTTAAGGCTTTCCCAGGACAGGCTTTGACACATTCCATACAATGATCACATGTTTTATGATCAATTCGAATCAAGCCATCTTCCATCTTTATAGCACCTTTAGGACAGGTATGTACACATGTCGCACAATGAAGACATTTCTCATTATTGTATAAAACCTGAGGACTCACTGCCTGACTCTCAGGATTAGCACACCATTCACATCTTAATGGACATCCTTTAAAAAATACTGTTGTACGAATACCAGGTCCATCATGAATACTAAATTTCTGTATATTAAATATAATTCCTTCCATATCATATCCCTCTTTTCGCTTCTATCCTATCATTTCTACTTATGATTCGCAATATAAATGTTTCATATGAAAGCTTATAATATTATTTTCATAATTTATAGTTGACTGATAACGCTTTTATGCGTATGATGTGCTTGTAATGAAAGATATAAAACTTACGTATGAAACTTTAGGAGGAACAAAAATGGAAAATACTCAGCATTTTGGTCAGTTAACCGAAAGAATGAAAGCTTTCAGAGAAGAAGTATTAGATGAAAAGCCTTATGTAGATGGAGAACGTGCTGTTCTTGCGACTGAGGCTTATAAGGAAAACTTAAATCAGCCACGTGTGATGGTTCGTGCAAGAATGTTGAAGAAGATTCTTGAAAACATGTCTATCTATATTGAAGATAAAACACTTATTGTAGGTAACCAGTCTACAAAGAATTGTAATGCGCCAGTATTCCCTGAATATACAATGAAGTTCATCATGGATGAATTAGATCTTTTTGAAAAGAGAGATGGTGATGTATTCTATATTACTGAAGAAACAAAACAGCAATTAAGAGATATTGCCCCTTTCTGGGAAAATAATAACCTACGTGCAAGAGGTGAAGCTTTACTACCTGATGAAGTGAGTGTATTTATGGAAACAGGTGTCTTTGGCATGGAAGGTAAGTTGAATGCCGGGGATGCACATCTTGCAGTCAACTATGAACGTATTCTTGCACAGGGCTTAAAGGGTTATGAAGCTTATACAAGAGAAATGAAAGAAAAGCTTGATTTGGCTCAGCCTGATAGTGTTGATAAGTATGTGTTCTATAATTCAGTTTTAACTGTTATTGAAGCAGTGCATACATTTGCTCTTCGTTATAGTTCTCTTGCAAAGGAAATGGCAGAAAAAGAAACAAATCCTGCAAGAAAAGAAGAATTATTAGAAATAAGCAGAATTTGTGCAAAGGTGCCTTATGAACCAGCACATTCATTCCGTGAAGCAGTACAGTCTGTATGGTTTATTCAGTTAATTCTTCAGATTGAATCAAATGGTCATTCATTAAGTTATGGTCGTTTTGACCAGTATATGTATCCTTATTACATCAAGGATATAAATGAAAAGAAGATTACTGAAGAAGAAGCATTAGAACTTCTTACTTGTTTATGGATCAAGACACTCACAGTCAATAAAGTACGTTCACAGGCTCATACATTAAGTTCAGCTGGTTCTCCAATGTATCAGAATGTGACTATTGGTGGTCAGACTACTGATAAGAAGGATGCAGTGAATGAATTAAGTTTTGCGGTATTAAAATCAGTGGCGCAGACAAGACTTACTCAGCCTAACTTAACTGTACGTTATCATGCAAACTTGAATAAACATTTCTTTGATGAATGTATTGAAGTAATGAAACTAGGATTTGGTATGCCAGCATTAAATAATGATGAAATCATTATTCCTTCATTTATTAACTGGGGTGTTAAGGAAGAAGATGCTTATAATTATAGTGCTATCGGATGTGTAGAAACAGCTGTTCCTGGTAAATGGGGATATCGTTGTACAGGTATGTCTTATGTCAACTTCCCAAGAGTATTATTATGCACAATGAATAATGGTGTTGACTTAACTACAAACAAACGTTTCACTAAAGGCCATGGTTACTTTACTGAAATGGAAACTTATGAAGACTTACTTGCAGCATGGGACAAGACAGTAAGAGAAATGACACGTTATAGTGTTATTGTGGAAAACTTCATCGATAAGGCATCTGAAAGAGATGTACCTGATATTCTATGTTCTGCATTGACTGATGATTGTATTGGTAGAGGTAAGACTATCAAAGAAGGTGGTGCAGTGTATGACTTCATTTCAGGTCTTCAGGTCGGTATTGCGAATATGGCAAACAGCTTAGCTGCTATCAAGAAGCTTGTTTATGATGAAAAGAAGATCACAAGAGAACAGTTATGGAATGCGATCTTAGATGATTTCCAGTCACCTGAAAATAAGAAGATTCAGGAAATGTTGAATGATGAAGCACCTAAGTATGGTAATGATGACGATTATGCAGATAACTTAATTGTAGAAGCATATGATTCTTATATTGATGAAATCAAAAAGTATCCAAATACTCGTTATAATAGAGGTCCTATTGGTGGTATCCGTTATGCAGGTACTTCTTCAATTAGTGCCAATGTTGGTCAGGGTATGGGTACAATGGCTACTCCTGATGGAAGAAATGCACATGAACCACTCGCTGAAGGATGTTCTCCAGCACATAACACAGATAAGAATGGTCCTACTGCAGTATTCAAGAGTATATCTAAGCTTCGTACTGAAAAGATCACAGGAGGCGTACTTCTTAACCAGAAGATGACACCACAGATGCTTTCTACAGAAGAAAATAAACAGAAACTAGAATTATTGATTCGTACATTCTTTAATCGTCTCCATGGTTACCATGTACAGTACAACATTGTTTCTAAAGAAACACTTATTGATGCACAGAAGCATCCAGAAAATCATAAAGACTTAATTGTACGTGTTGCAGGATATAGTGCATTCTTCAATGTATTATCTAAAGCAACTCAGGATGATATTATCGGTAGAACTGAACAGAGTTTATAGGAGGAGAAAAACAATGGAATTTATTATCGATACAGTAAATTTAGAAGAAATTAGAGATGCAGTGGATCACTTACCAATCGTAGGTGTCACTAGTAACCCAAGTATTGTAAAGAAGACAAGCCCAAAGGATTTCTTTGGACATATGAGAGAAATCAGAAAAATCATTGGTGATGAACGTTCTTTACATATTCAGGTCATTGCGACAGAAGCAGATGAAATTGTGAAAGAAGCACACAAGATTTTTGAAGAAGTAGATGACAAGGTATATGTAAAGGTCCCTACTACTTATGAAGGTGTTAAGGCAATGAAAATCTTAAAGGCTGAAGGTAAAAATGTAACTGCCACAGCTGTTTATGATTTGATGCAGGCTTATATGGCACTCGCAGCAGGTGCTGATTATATTGCACCTTATACAAATAGAATTGGAAACTTAGGAAATGATCCTTTTGAATTAATGGCTCATTTATCTAATAGAATTGTAGAAGATGGTTATGACTGCAAGATTCTTGCTGCAAGCTTCAAAGGCGTACAGCAGGTAAGAGATGCATTTAATGCAGGTAGTCAGGCTATCACTGCACCAGTGAGTGTATTAAAAGCAATCTTTGAAAATCCAAGTATTTCTAAAGCTGTAACTGATTTCAATAATGATTGGTATTCAGTATACGGAGAAGACAAAGGTCTTTGCGATATGTAAACATTGAGGAGAAAATTCTCCTCAATGTTTTTTTCATGTTCTATAATAAAAATAGGAGAGTGATAATATGAGCAAGATGATTGGTGCACCAACAAGATATAGACAAGGTAAAGATGAATTAAAATGTCTTGGTGATGATTTAAAAGATTATAAAAAAATAGTTGTAATTACAAGTGAAAACTTGAAAGAGATGTTTATACCTCAGATAGAGGAAAGCTTACATGAACAGGAAATGACTGTTGTATTGTTTCAAAATGAATGTAGTATGAGCGAGATTGAAAGAATACAACATATTGTAGAAGAAACGAATGGTGAAGTAATTGTCGGTGTCGGTGGAGGAAAGGTATTAGATACGACTAAAGCATGTGGTTATTATGCGAAAAAGCCTATTGTCGTTATACCTACTGCAGCGAGTACAGATGCCCCATGTTCTTCTTTATCAGTGATTTATCATGATGATCATACGTTTGATCATTATTTGTATTTACCTAAGAGTCCAGATCAAGTGATTGTGGATACACAGGTCATTGCGAATGCCCCAGTAAGATTACTGAAAGCGGGTATTGGTGATGCATTTAGTACTTATTTTGAAGCAAAGGCTTGTTATGTGAGTCATAGTGAGAATTGTCTTCATAGTCAAGTGACAAGAAGTGCTTTAGCGATATCTAAGGCTTGTTTTGATATTGTTTATTCTTATGGATTACAGGCTGTAGAAGATTGTAAGCAGCATAAAGTCACAGAAGCACTAGAAAATGTGATAGAAGCTAATATTTATTTAAGTGGTATTGGTTTTGAGTCTGGTGGAGAAGCTGTAGGTCATGGCCTGCATAATGCATTCACTCTTATTTCTGAAACAAATAGTAAGATGCATGGTGAAAAAGTCGCTTTTTGTACACTTGTACAATTGGTATTAGAAAATACTCCTAAGGATACATTAAAAAGCTATTATGAGTTCTTAGAAGCATTAGAGTTACCTACTACACTCTCTGATTTAGGGATGAAAGAAATAGATGAAGAAGCATTAATGCATGTATGCTTAGAAGCAGTTAAAGAAGGATCTACGACATTAAATATGCCTTTTGAAGTGACTTCAAAGAATTTATTAAAAGCTATTATCAAAGCTGATCAATATGGAAAGAAATGGAAAACCTCTGGAAAATAATCCAGAGGCTTTTCTATTAGAAATACAATTTTGCGATAATCGCAATTAGAACGATAATGATAACTACAAGACTATATGCCACTGTCATCGCGCCATAGCCTTGCCAATCTTTTTGAAGTTCTTTTGTCTTTTCTTCTGAAATGACGCGTTTCTTTTTACTCATAATCATCATCCTTTCTTTCAAGTTTTATATCTATTTATATTATATACTACTTGTTAATTAACATATATATATATCGCACTTTTTTCAAAAAATTATTAATATAAAAAGCTATCAAATGATAGCTCTAAAATTCCATCACTTCTAAATCATCAGGAACAAATATATTTCCTGTATAATAGTGTGCACCTTCTGCCTTGTAGAGTTCTTTACGATTGTCTACATGATCATCTTCTGTATGATAGAGTACAAGATTCTTAATATGAAGTTTCTGCGCAAGTTCACAGGCATCTTTCACTGTTGAATGATGTTTTTCATAAGGATGTCTGAAGTCTCTTTCTTCATATAAACAGAATGCTTCATGCAAGAGTACATCTGCATTTTCTGCATAGACTTTCTCTTCTTCACAATAAGGTTCATCACCACAACATGTCAGCTTCTTACCATCATATTCCATCATGAAGCCAAACTGCTTAGCTTTAGTAGAATGGATATCAAAGAAAGTGACTGGATGTCCCATGATTTCTTTAGTTTCTTGATCCTTCACTTCTACTAAGAGAAGTCTTTTTCCAATAAGTGCACTCTGTTTTGGTACTAGAAGTGTATCAGCCATATCCTTTAAAATATGAATGACTTCATCATGACCATAGATATAAGCATCACCTTCATATTTACCTGCATTCATAAACTGTGTAATCATACGCATCATCCAGACCATACCTAATAAATGGTCAATATGCTTATGAGTCAAGAAGATATGCTTCATATCCTTCCAGTCATATCCTGCTTTTTTTAGCTGAGTTAGGATTTGGTTTCCTCCTCCTGCATCAACCATAAAGTATTGATGGTTGTCTTCTAAAACGAAACATGTGTTATAAATCTTAGTGACTAAGGCATTCCCCGTGCCTAACATTGTTAGTTTCATATTCTTCCTCCCAATAATTTACTCTTATAACATATCAAATATGAAATAAGAGCAGATATTCCGCCTACCATAATACCACCTAGAATATCTGTTGGATAGTGCACCATGAAATAATTACGACTTAGACCCATTAATGCGACAAAGATAAAAACTAACCAGCTGTATTTCTTATTACATGTTAAGAATATACACATCATAACAGCCATAGTAGCTGTAGTATGTCCTGAAGGAAATGAGAATTCTTTATATTGTAAGCCTCCTACATACTTCCACCAGTTATAGTATTCGTCCACACCGGATAAATAAGGACGATGACGTCCTATCGCATTCTTTAAAAAGAGGCTTGTAAAGATAGCGCCTATCGCAAGACTAATGAGGATACATATACCGAGTTTTCTTGTCTTTTTAAAATAAATGAGTACCAAGGATAAAGCGATAAAGAAAATTCCTTTATCACCAAAATAAGAGATAAAGCGAAAGAATGGTGTAAGTGCACCATTTGTACTTTCAGCAAGATGATGAAGGAAATGAAGGAGTGTATAGTCATATAATTGTCCTAATTCTCTCATTTTCTCATCAAGTCCTTATCATCAATTGCGCTAATAACACGACATGGATTGCCTCCCGCAATCACAAAGGGTGGAATATCATCCTTTACAACTGATCCTGGTTCAATAATAGATTCTCTATTGATCTTTACACCTGGATAAATCACTGTATTAGATCCAATGCATACTCCTTCATAAATACGTACTGGTAGTGTACTTTCTAATCCTTTTGCACGGTCCTGGCTACTGATTGGTGTAACTGATGTGAGTATTGTGACATTATATCCAATAGTCACATTATCACTAATAGACACTATTCCACTATCATCAATAAAGAGATTATCTTTAGAATAGAAGTTCTTCCCTAAAGAGATATTATAGCCGTATGTACAATGAAAAGGTTGTTCAATAAAGGCTTCATTCCATTCATTTAATAGTTTATCGAGTATAAGATTGATATCATCTCTTTTAAGTGGTGAAAGATTGTTTAACTCATGACAGAGACTCTTACAATAAAGACGATCATTATAGAGTTCTTTTGAAAATGGCTGATAGAGTTCACCTGAGATCATATCGCTTTTTGTATCACTCATTCGTTATTCCTCCTATAGTAATATTGAATCTGTTTGTATAATGCACCGCAGTCATATGTCGCAAAGACCTGAGGATCAATCACACCTACATGTTTATGTGTCAATGTCTCTATCTCTTCTTTCTTATAACCCATTTGTGGTGCTAATAATACAAGATCATAATAGAGACACTTCTTTTCTACAGTATGAACCGCTGCCCCTTCTATAATCAATGGGAGGTTGTTTTTTAAAATATAGTTCTGCATCTTTTCCTTAAAGAATCCTGATGTCATTCCCCCACTGCAGCATAATATCACCTTCATTGGTTCGACTTTTTCTTCTATGAGTTTATTAATCATACATCGATAAAGTTCTAAGGCAATAGGAAATGTAGTCAATGGAAAATGAAGATAAAAGATCTGCTTATCATCGCTGATGATTTCTTCTTCTATCATGCCTATATCATGGAAGTGAATAGATGCTGTGCGTGATTGATAAGTAATGTGATATTCATTGTCATTGAATACTGTTTGAAAACGAGAATCATCTTTTAACTGGAAATAGAGATATCGCTTATAGACTTCTAGATTTTCTTTTTGATAGAACGTATCAATCATGTTTGTATTCCTCTAGAAGCATTTTAAATGTATCAATATCTTCTTTGATGATATCAATAGAACTCTGCCAGAATGATTCATCTGTAAGATCTATATCAAGTGTTTTCGCAATATCTTCTAAATCCATCTTACCTGTGACTGAAAGGAATGTTTCATAATCCTCTGGGAAGTGTTCAGGATCTTTTTGATAACGTGCATAAAGTCCTTTCGCAAGTAATGAACCAAAAGCGTATGGATAGTTATAGAATGAATAGTCTGAATCATAATAATGAGGTTTCCATGTCCACATATAGGGATGGAGATAATTATGATCTAATCCATCACCATACGCTTCTATCTGTGCTTGAAGCATGATTTTCTTTGTTTCTTCCGCACTTACTGGTCCTTGTTTTCTTGCTTCAAAGAAGCGGCTTTCAAATAAGAAACGGGAATAAATATCACAGATCACCTGAGTTGCATTACTTAATGTATTCTCTAATATTACAATCTTTTGAGTAGGTGTAGCTGATTTTAATGCACCTTTTCCCACTATTGTTTCACAGAAGTTAGAGGCTGTTTCTCCAATCGGCATTGGATAATGGGTATTTAATATTGTTTGATCACCTAAACATCTTCCATGGAAACCATGACCAAATTCATGGGCTACAGTAATCACATCAGAAAAATGATTTCCATAGTTGAATAAGAAACGACTTTGTTTCAAACTTCTAATATTTTCACAGAATGCACCACCGACTTTATTTTCTCTTGGATAGACATCAGCCCAATGATTTTCTATTGCGCAAGTCGCAAAATCACCGAGATGTTTTGAGAATGTATAGAATTGATCAATCACAAATTGAGACCCTTTCTCAAATGGATAGTCTTCATCATCTTCAACAACAGGCGCATAAAGTTCAAACCAAGGTAAGCCGTTCTGATAGCCTAGATAGTCTGCCTTGATTTTAAGGTATTCTCTTATTTCTGGCATATTCTTTTTCATAACTGAAAGTAATGTATTAAGAGTCTCCATCTTTAATCGTGATTTGATACATGATTCTTCTAATGGTGATTCATAGCCTCTCAGTTTACTTGTATAGAGTACTTCTCCCTTGATTCCACTTAAACATGTCGCAATCGTTTCTTCATATGGTTTATAGGCATCTAGTTCTGCGAAATAAGCTTTCATTCTTGTCTGCTTATCGGGACTATGAGCCATGTTCAGTACTTTAGTCAAAGGATAATCATATCCATCTATATTCACTTTAATAGAAGATACAACCGCATCCTTATGCTTCATCCAGGCATAAGAACCTGTATTTTTCATATGGGCTATGATTGATTCCTGTTTTTCATCTAATACATACTTCTGTTTATTTTTAATTTCATTAAGAATATAAGCATGTTCCTTAATAAAAGAATCCTGACAACTATCTAAATCAAACTCTGCAATATAGGCATTATTCTTAATATCTTCTCCTACCATTGAGGCAGTTATATTATTTAATTGATCAAGATAACGTGCTGCTTTGGCATCATCTGTATGAGCTGATAAAGAAAGCTGTATAAAAAAATGCAGCCTTTCTACTCTCTTTTCAATTTCTATTTTTGTCTCTATTATTTTATGTAATGCCGCTTCTGTTTTCTCGCTTCTATAAGTGGAATAGTTCTTATTTAAATCCTTAAGCGTGTTTAAATCTTCTTGAAATTTTTTGTCTTGAAATGACGTATATAGGGCATCAAGATTCCATTCGTTCATTATTAATCATCTCCTAATTGTATTATACCTTATCTCCCTCATTTGTGTTAAACTTATCATGGGTGATAAAAAAATGATAAAAGAATTACAGAAAAGATTAAAAGAACAAAATATCAAGTTCTATTATGTGCCTACTGATGATGATCATCAGAGTGAAATTGTAGGCGAACATGACCAGTTTAGAAAGTATCTAAGCGGCTTTACGGGTTCTGCTGGAGTCCTAGTTGTAGGACAGGAAGAAGCATGGTTATGGACTGATGGACGTTATTTCATTCAGGCAGAAAAAGAACTCTATCCTGGTATTAAGCTCATGAAGATGGGTAATGCAGATGTTCCTAGTGTGAAGGATTTCCTCATTGATCATCTTGATGATGGTGATGTACTTGGCTTCAATGGTAAAGTAACAACTGCTTCATTTATCATTGATTTGGATGAAGGCAGAGAAACTGATTTTGAATTAAAAGATATCGATATGACTGATGTATGGACAAATCGTCCAGAACGTTCTCATGAACCAGCTTATATCTATGATGTGAAGTATCATGGACAAAGCACAGCACAAAAACTTGATTGGATTCGTGGTTATATGGAAGAGAATGAATGTAATGCGCACATCATTACATCATTAGATGATATTGCATGGACATTCAATATTAGAGGTAAAGATATTCCTCATTCTCCAATGGCTATGGCATTTAGTATTATTACTTTAGACAACGCTTATTTATATCTTCAGGATGGTACTTATGATGAAACAATGATTGAAGCTTATAAGAATGATGGTGTTGAAATCCGTTCTTATGATGATATCTATCTAGATACAAAGAGATTAAGTGGTCAGGTACTTGTAGACTTAAGTGCCATCAACTATGCCATCTATTCATTTATTGACTGCGAAATCATGGAAGGATCTAATCCATCACAATACTTCAAGAGTATTAAGTCAGATGTAGAAATTGAAAATACAAAGCATGCCCATTTAAAAGATGGTGTGGCAATGACTAAGTTCATGTATTGGTTAAAGACTTCTATGCCTGATGATGCGACTGAATGTTCTATTACTGATAAGTTATTAAGCTTTAGAGAAGCACAGGAATTATTTACTGATATTTCATTTAATACAATTACTGCTTATAAAGAAAATGCAGCATTAATGCATTATCATCCATCTCATGAACATGATGTTCATGTTAAAAAAGAAGGTATGCTTCTTATTGACTCAGGTGGACAGTATTTAGATGGTACAACTGATATTACACGTACATTCATCTTAGGTGAAATCAGCGAGACTGAAAGAAAATACTTCACATATGTATTAAAGGCTATGTTGAAGATGCAGGAAGCTGTTTTCTTATATGGTGCAAATGGTATCTGGATTGATGGTCTTGTAAGACATGAGTTATGGAAACAGCATATTGATTTCCAGTGTGGTACAGGTCATGGTGTTGGTCATTTCTTAAATGTCCATGAAGGACCAAATGATATTAGACCACGTTTACGTGATCCACGTAAGCCTTCTGCAATTCAGGAAGCAGGTATGATTACAACGGATGAACCTGGTGTCTATATCGAAGGTCAGTTTGGTATCCGTTTAGAAAATGAATTATTATGTGTTGAAGATATCAAGAATGAGTATGGTCAGTGGATGAAGTTTGAACCTCTTACTTTATGTCCTATTGACTTAGATGGTCTTGATGTTTCTTTATTAACAACTGATGAAAGAGAAGCATTGAATAAGTATCATGAATTCGTAAGAGAATCATTAAAGCCATACTTAACTGATGAAGAAAATGAATGGTTAAAGACTTACACAAGAGGTATTTAATATGAAGTACTATGATCTACCAAAAACTGATTTAAAAGTATCTGAAATCGCCTTGGGCTGCATGCGTATTGCAGATAAGAGTATTGAGGAAGTAGAGGAACTTGTGAAAACTGCATTAGATTGTGGTATTAACTTTTTTGATCATGCTGATATTTATGGTGGAGGAAAGTCAGAAGAGTTGTTTGGACAAGTTCTTGAAAAACATCCTGAATATCGTGAAAAGATGATTATTCAGACAAAGTGTGCCATTGTACCTGGGAAACGTTATGACTTTTCTAAAGAGTATATTATAAATGCAGTCAATGGGTCATTAAAAAGACTCCATACTGATCATGTAGAAATTCTTTTATTACATAGACCTGATGCATTATGTGACCCTCAGGAAGTGGCAGAAGCATTTGATGAACTGTATGAAAGTGGTAAAGTCAAATACTTTGGAGTATCTAATCATACACCAGGACAGATTGCCTTATTACAGAAGTATACTAAACATCCTATTATTATTAATCAGTTACAGCTTTCTATTGTGCATTCTGTGATGATTGATAGTGGTATGAACATGAATATGAAGGAAGACTTTGCGATTGATAAAGATGGCGGTGTGCTTGATTATTGTCGTTTAAATGATATTACAATCCAGGCTTGGAGTATTGTGCAGGCATCCTGGGCTGAAGGGACTTTCTTAAATCATCCTGATTATAAGAAATTAAATAACGTACTTGATGATCTAGCAAAGAAATATAATGTTACTCCTGCCACAATTGCGACTGCATGGATTTTAAGACATCCTGCCCATATTCAAGCTATTACTGGTACAACTTCTCCTAAACATTTAATTGAAACAGCAGAAGCTGCAAATATCGAATTAACACGTCAGGAATGGTATGATCTTTATCTAGCAAGTGATAAGCCTTTACCATAAGGGGGTAAATCTATGAAAGTACTTATGATCAATGGAAGTTCCCGTAATAATGGCTGTACACGTGCAGCTTTAGATATTATGGCTGAAGCATTTAAAGAAGAAGGTATTGAAACAGAAATCATCTTTATTGGCAATCAGCCTATTGCGGATTGTATGAACTGTAAGAAGTGTGTAACTGAACATCAATGTATATTTGATGATGTAGTTAATGAAATCACTACAAAAGCAAAAAACTGTGATGGCTTTATCTTTGCCTCACCTGTCTACTATGCTCATCCGAGTGCAAGATTACTTGCGGTATTAGACAGAGCCTTCTACTCAAATAAGAGTGTCTTTGTCTATAAACCAGGAGCTTGTATCTTTAGTGCAAGACGTGCTGGACAGGTGGCAAGCATGGATGTTGTCAACAAACATTTCAGTATTTCTCATATGCCTATTGTATCTGCCAATTATTGGAATGAAGTCTTTGGAAGTGAACCTGAAGATGTTTATAAAGATGCAGAAGGTGTTGCGACTATGCAGAATATCGCAAAAAATATGAGCTGGCTTCTTAAGTCTATTGAAGCAGGTAAAAAAGCTGGTCTTGAAAGACCAGAACTTTCTACTGGACATACAAATTTCCATCACTAAGAGAAGAATTTTTCTTCTCTTTTTTATATATTTGTAAGCGCTTGTTATATTGACGATTGTTTATATGAGGACTAGAATACAGTTGTATATGGGGAAAGAAGGCATTTCAATGAGCAACTCTATCATGATGCGATTAATTAAGTGTTTATCAATTATAATGTTAGTGATTGGCTGTGTTCAGCCAACCTCTGTACAGGCTTATTCACCTGTTCTTACAGAAACAGTTCAAAATACAAATAATACAAATAAGAATGCTTCAGTAACAGTTCAAGAGAAAGATCAACCTAAGCAGAATACTTTAGAACTCTTTGTGATTACTGTCTTAGTCACAATTCTTATTCTATTTTTTGTTGGAATAGTTCATAAAGATTTAAAAATATAAAAAAGAGATGTTGAACATTTTTTTGGAGTTGAGATTCAACCACAAATAAAACCTCATCATTATTTTACGAAATTAAAAAAAGCATCAACTTAGCGGATGTTTAAATCCTTAAGTTGATGCCATTAGAAGATTATCTATACCTTAATTTTACAAAAAATAGGAGTATGTATAATATAATTGGTCAAGTGTATCGGAATTAATGATCAGGATAAATCGGAATTATTGGTCAGCTACACCATAACAATCCGCCTTGATTTTTCAGTATTTTCTAATTCATCCTCGGTTAGATTCGAACTCACTACATTAATAGGAATATGAATTTTCTTACTATTATCAATTTTATAACTGGCAAGCCTAGTAATATTTTGATAAGAAGTTTTCTATTCCTTTTTTTGTTAATTCATATCTTATTTTATTATCATCTTGATTCGAACTATACCATGCAAGATTTATCAGTTTTAAACTAACTTCACTATTAAATAATTCGATTATATCTTTAAATTCATATATTTCATCAAATTTTAAATTTAATAATTTCATTAATCGTATATCCAATTTCTCATTGTATTTATTTTTATTTATATCAACTCCATCAGCAGAAAAATAATCACTACAAACACTATTCTTTAGATAATAGCATGGTTTACAAATATCATCATAACTATATGTAAAACAAATTTTATTCACTTCATTTCTAATAACGGCATTTCCAATAAAATAGAAATTGTGATTATAATTTTTGTCAGGAACAAAGTTTTCAATACCTTTTCCATATAGTTTAAATATATCTAAAAGATGATGTGGTTTTATTACAATATCCATATTATTAATATTTTTTTCTAAAAAACTTGCTGTCATTATAAAACTCCCTTTAAAATCTAATCATTATTTATTATTTCTAAAATTTCATCTATTGACTGGCATACTTCTTTTGCACTTCTTTTTACAATTTCAACACTATTTTTGAATGTATAGCTATTTTCCGCAATCTCTAACATACAGACATCGTTTTCCCCATCACCTATTGTGTACAAATTATCACCGTTAAGTTTTGAAAATAACCCCAGAATAGCTGTTGCTTTTGAAACCCCTGCGGCTAATATATCTGTAAACATATTATTAGAAAAAACAGAAATATCATTGCTTTCCTCAAGATGATAGCTTCTCCTGTCTTCAATGGTATCAAATACTAAAGAAATTGACAGTATTGGATCATTTATTCTTAAATAATCATTTTTTTGATATATTTCGCTCTTTTTAAGAAAATTGTTGCTTTAGGTTATCTTATTCAGCAAAAATACCGTAACGATATTCGTAATATGCTTC
>OIYQ01000187.1_pt1 | contig 25075 bp, 17 predicted proteins | sample 1588311 | NCBI WGS metagenome assembly OIYQ01 (sample SAMN03283244) | human gut metagenome | biome: human-associated habitat; material: feces | host: Homo sapiens | place: Peru | collected 2012
TTTTTGAAATTCAATGTCATTTCCGCCGCTATATAATAAATAAATATAAATATTTATTTATTATATAGAGCACTTTTCTCTTTCAAAAACGAAAATGACACAAAATGACAATGACACAAAATGACAATGACACAAAATGACTTATTTTGCCAGGACAATTGTCAAAATGCAACACAAAGTCTCGGTCAAATTCGGTCATGGTCATTCGGTCAAATTCGTTTTCTGATGAAAAAAAAGTTCTAAAGATAGTATATATAAATAATATTAATTATTTATATATACTATCTTTAGGCGAGAAATTATTTTTTTATTTTGATTTTGACCGAAATGACCATGACCGGATTTGACCGAAATCACCCTAACTACAAAGTAAAGTAACATTACACATTTGCAATCTATCAGTAGTGCAGAAACAGAAAAATAATCATGTTCAGGATTTCAGTCTTTTCTTAAAATCTGTTCATGAAAAGGTAAGTAAAAGACTTAAATTAACAATATATAACACAAAAGGAAAAAGTTAGCTCATATTTAACTTTTACTATGTATACTTATTGCAGTTTTCAATGAATGAATTTGTATAAATATACCAAGCCACATCGTTAAGACAGAATGTATAAATATGCATTATTGAGAAAACAGGAATTTTCGCTGCAAAGAACGCAGTAAACAGATTTTACAAAAACTGCATCTTCTTCTCACTTTTCACAGTCATCAATTTCACATAATGAAAGCCGTCAGCGAAAGCAAACCGTCTTGCCACATCGACATTTATTTCTTTCTTTCCGTCTCATCGACGCAGGAAACGGCGGATGGCAAACCAGAAGTAGAATGCCAAGAGGACATAACCCACATAATATAGTGTGCAGAGACTGAAGATGATGTAATCGACTGCACAGACTCCGACAAGACCTCCCAGATACAGGATGGCATCGCCAAGACTGAGACGATGCTTTACCTCGTCGAGACAGGCCAATGCCAATATCAATATCGCCCAAACAGACGCCAGGAAGAATCCCAACACACGGGGTACGGCAAAGGGATTGAGAGTGGGATGAAAATAGAAATGACGCCACATCTCGGGTGCAAACAACTGGATGGTGGCATAGAAAGCCGCTGAGAGCGACACCATCAGCACCAATGCCGTAGGATATGGCGAGTCGATGTCGTTGAAATGAACGATGTGCGCATTGCTGTGGGATATCTTGCGCAGAAGATAAGCCACAGAAATCAACACGATGACGATCATGAAGATGAGCAGGTGGGTGTTGCTGAAGATGAGGATGAACTGAGAGATGGGATCGTCGGGGACGACACGGGGCAACAGACGGGACTCGTGTGTCCAGCCAAACTCATTCTCCTCGGTGGCCAACTGTACCCATACGGAGTCTTCTGCGTCCTGAGGAATGATGCGTATGTCGGAAACGACCAGCAGACAGTGCTTCCTGACGGCAAAGGAGTCGATGCGCAGATGGTTGACATACTCCTCCGGCTGCTGACGTATCAGCATGAGTGAGTCGGAACTGACTACAAAGTTGTATTTGTTGGTGTAATGATGCGTGGAGGAAAACGAGATGGAGTCGAGTTGCCGGTCGCTGTACTCTATCAGGGCGGCATGCTGAACCTTGCCACCATGACGATGATAGCAACCGCTGAGCAGCAACAGCATGCCCAACAGACAACAGGTAATCCATGTATTTCGTTTTACTTGGCTCATATATCATTCTTTTTTCAACGCTCAGAATACACATTCATCTGACATTCGTTGCAGGCAAACTGGAGGCGGAACTTCCTGCCGTCGCCCAGACGAAGGAAGAGCGGTTCCTTCCACGTGGGCTTGCGCCCTCCCCGCTTCACACAATAGCCCAACGAATAACGCAGACAGTGGCGGCACTGCATCAGCAGAACCTCCTCCTGCCGCTCTGCCCCGTTGCACAGCTCGAAGGCATAGCCTGGCTTCGCCATGCCGTGTGCCTGATAGAAAGAGCGGGCACTCTGATTGGCGATATTGTAGAGATAGCTATACTTGGCGTATTCCGGCTGCCATGCCTTTGCGGGCGATGTCTTGTCGGCGGAAGCCTCAACATGAGATGCCTCCGGGGCTGCGACGGCACCCGACAGGGCTGACACCAAAGAACGGCGCAGGTCGGTAAGCACACTGCTGGGGATGAAATACTGGTCGGCTGCATTGCGAATCTCCACCTCACGGCACTCATAGATGGTGCCTCCCAACTTGCTGAGTTGTTTGATGATATTCTCGCGCTGCGGCTTTTTCGCCATGCTGTGCTCAAAGGCTATGGCTTCGGTAGCCATGTATTCCAAGGAGGCATGCAGCTCGGTGTCTCCGCTCACGAATGGGGTCTTTCCCTGCTCCTTGCAGTAATAGGCAGTGGCTGAGAAGCCGCTCACAGCGTCCTCATCGTACAAGTCGAAGACGATCTTGACAGGAATCTTCCGTTCTGCCGTTCTGCCTGCCAATATCCTGCTGAAAGCGACGTCGTTGTTGCGATAGAGCGCCACTCCGGGACGCAGATGGCGAGGCATCTCTAAGGGGAAGAGGCGGTTGCCCTCGGCACGGTTGACACGGAAGCCTTCCAGCTCGCGCTCGTCATTGATGAAACACAAGCCGTCGCCATTGGCAAAGCTCGCCACGGATGCTACATTGAAACTGTTGCCGCGCAGCTCCTTCACCTTTCCCACATACTCGCCGATGGCCTTCGGGGTGTCGAAGGAGGTGATGTCCATCTGTCTGCCACGCAGGAAATAATGGGTAAAACCACGGTTGAAAGTCTTCTTCAGATTGGGCTCGAAAGCATAGCGGGGTCTGCCCAGCGATGGACGCTCATACTCGCCGGGGCGCTGGCGGCAGATGTCGTCGAGGCGCTGGCTGTAGGCTGCCACCACATTCTTCACGTAGTCGACATCCTTCAACCTGCCTTCGATCTTGAACGAGCAGGCTCCGGCGTCAGCCAAGGCCTCCAGGTTGTCTATCTGGCACATATCCTTGAGGGACAGCAGATGGCGCTGATGCTCGATCTCCTGTCCGTCGGCATCGAAAAGGTCGAACTTCATGCGGCAGAACTGGGCGCACTCGCCCCTGTTGGCTGAGCGGCCGAAACAGTACTCTGACGCATAGCACACGCCGGAATAGCACACACAAAGCGCACCATGGACGAACACCTCGAGCTCCATATCGGGCACAGCGGCATGAATGGCCTCTATCTCACTGACCGAGAGCTCGCGAGCCAATACTGCCCGATGAAAGCCCAACGACTGAAGCCACTTCACCTTGTCGGCAGTCCTGGTGTCGCACTGGGTGCTGGAATGCAGGAACTCTGTCCACCCGCCCTCTGTCGACAGAGGGCCCTCGCCCTGAAGGGCATAGAGCACACCCATGTCCTGCAACAGCAGGGCATCGACACCGGCTGCCTGCAACTGCTGAATCATCAGCAGGGTGTCCCTGATCTCGGAATCGTAGACTATGGTGTTGACCGTGACATGCACCTTGGCATGAAACAGATGGGCGTAGTCGCACAGCTGACGGATATCCTCGATCGAGTTACCCGCAGCCGCACGGGCACCAAACTTGGGTGCTCCGATATATACGGCATCTGCGCCATGGTCGATGGCTGCGATGCCGCACTCTAAATTTTTGGCAGGTGCCAGCAATTCCAAAGTTCTCATTCTTCGCTTTTTCGCTTCTTCGCTTTCGCGCTTACTTGATGTCATCAATATTATAAGGTGTCTCCTGGTAAACGTAATAGTTGATCCAGTTGCTGTAGAACAGGTTGGCATGCGCCCTCCAGGTCACCAAGGGCTCCTCGGTGGGATTGTCGTGATAATAATAGTTCTTGGGCAAGTCGACGTCATCACGCTTGCCCAGGTCGCGACGGTATTCCTTGTCGAGTGTGTCGGGAGCGTACTCCAAATGGCCCGTGACAAAGAACTCCCTGCCGCCACGTGCCATCACGATGCTCACACCGCTCTCGGGCGACTCGGCTATGATGTCAAGCCCCGGCACCTTCTCAATGTCCTCGCGTCGCACCTCGGTATGGCGGCTCTGCGGCATGGCGAACCAGTCGTCGAAGCCACGGAAGATAGGCAGCGAGGGGTCGAGGGATTTCTGCCGGAAAATGCCAAACATCTTCTTGCTGAGTGGATGCTTGGGTACGCCATAGAAATGGTAAAGTCCTGCCTGCGCGCCCCAGCAGATGTAGAGTGTGGAGGTGACATGGGTACGAGCCCAGTCGAAGATCTGCTGAATCTCGGGCCAGTATTCCACGTCCTCGTACTGCATGGTTTCGATGGGAGCACCCGTTACGATCATGCCATCAAACTTCTGCTTTGACAGTTCGGCAAAGTCTTTGTAGAACATCATCATGTGCTCGATGGGGGTGTTCTTGGGAGTATGGCTCTTCAGTTTCATGAAATACACCTCTATCTGCAGTGGTGTGTTGGAGAGCAGTCTGACGAGATCGGTCTCCGTTGTTATCTTCAGCGGCATGAGGTTGAGCACTACGATACGCAGGGGGCGAATCTCCTGACTGTGCGCCCTGCTCTCGTCCATGACGAAGATGTTCTCGTGCTTCAGCAGCTCTATGGCTGGCAATTTATCTGGCAATCTTAATGGCATGATTCTATTCCTTTCTCTAATTTTGTGCAAAAATACACTTTTTCAATGAGATAATGAAAAAAGGATGCCAAAATTTCTTTCAGCATCCTTCTTTTTATCGATTATTACCAAAGTTCCAGTCGCTCATTCTTAGGAATGAACATCTTGTCGTCCGGCTTCACACCGAAGGCCTCATACCAGGCATCGATATGTGGCAGGGCTCCGTCGACACGCCATTTGCCCAAAGCGTGTGGGTCGTTCTTGACGCGCTGACGTATCTCCTTCTCGGTGATGTTCTGTCCCCATACGCCTGCGTAGGCCAGGAAGAAGCGCTGAGCTGGAGTGAAACCGTCCTTGTTCTTGAGGGGCTTCTTGGCGGTGACATTCTTCAAAGCATTGAAGGCTACCATCAAACCGCCATGGTCGGCAAGATTCTCGCCCAATGTGAAACGGCCGTTGCCATTCAGGTCGGGCAATACCTTGATATTGCTGAAGAAATCGGCATACATGTCGGCACGCTGATTGAAGCCCTTGGCATCGTCGGCTGTCCACCAGTCCTGCAGATTGCCAGTAGCATCATACTGGCGGCCCTGATCGTCGAAACCGTGAGTCATCTCATGACCTATCACGACACCGATGGCGCCATAGTTGAACACCTCGTCGGCCTTTGGGTCGAAGAAAGGATACTGCAGGATTCCGGCAGGGAAACAGATCTCGTTGGTGGTAGGATTGTAGTAGGCATTGACGGTCTGTGGAGTCATGTACCACTCGTCTCTGTCGACTGGCTTTCCGGCCTTCTCGGCGATCTCCTTGTCGTTGGCAAACTTGCGGCAAGCCAACACATTCTCGTAGTAACTCTTGGAAGGATCGATGTTGAGCAGGCTGTAGTCGGTCCACTTGTTGGGATAACCTATCTTGACATAGAACTTGTCGAGCTTCTTATGGGCTGCTGCCTTGGTTACGTCGCTCATCCAGGTCTGTGCGTCGATGCGCTCGCCCAAGCTGATCTGCAGGTTCTTTACCAGGGTCTCCATCATCTTCTTGGAACTCTCGGGGAAGAACTTCTTGCAGTAGATGCGGCCAAGCGCCTCACCCATCTGATTCTCTACCTGATTGGTGGCACGCTTCCAGAGAGGATAATCCTCCTGACGGCCACTCATGGTCTTGCCGAAGAAGTCGAAGTTGGCCTCGCGAATCTCATCGGTCAGGTAAGCGGAAGAGCTGCGGATGACACTCCAGAGCATCAGCGCCTTCAGGACAGAGGCGTTCTCGGCTGCCGAAAGCTTGTCGTAGGCTGCAAAGAATGCTGGCTGACCTACAATGAGTTCCTGCATATACTCGCTCTTGATGCCCTCGCCATTGGCCAAGGCCTCGAGAGGTATGTTGGGATAGTTTTCACAGAACTGCTTGAGAGTCATCTTGTTGTAGTTGGCCTGTGGGTCACGAAGCTCGGTGCGGCTCTTGGAAACAAAGGCAAGACTGGTTTCGTGCAGGAAGATGGCCTGTGCATACTGGACAGCATCGGCTGCAGAGAAACCATAGAGCTGGAACATCTTGGCAAGATATGCCTTGTAAGCCTCACGGATGGCCACAGTGGCGGCATCGTTGTTGAGATAATAATCCTTGGCGCCAAGGGTGAGACCGCCCTGCGAGAGATTGTAGATGTTCTGAGTGACATTCTTCTCGTCGGCAGCGAAACCAGCACCATAGCTTACTCCGAGTCCCATCCAGGCATACTTGATCTGCAATTTCTGCAGGTCGGCCTTGGTTTGGGCAGCAGCTATCTCGTCGAGCAGAGGCTTTACGGGAGCTATGCCCTCCTTGTTGCGGCGGTCGACATCGATCGCCAACTTGTAGAAGTCGGACAGTTTCTGCTCGATACTTCCCTTCTTGTAGCTCTTTTTCTGGAGCTCGCCCAAGATGCTGTTGATACGCTTGTTGTTGTTTTCCTGCAACTGTTCGAAGCTTCCATAGCGGCTGTAGGCTGCTGGCAAAGGATTGTTCTTCTGCCATCCGCCTGTGGCAAACTGATAGAAATCGTCGGCAGGCTTTGTCGTCTTGTCAAGATTGCTCATGACAAGTCCCGACTTGTTTTGTGCGTCTGCACCCATAGGCATGGCTGCTATCATCACCATCGGGATAATCATCTTCATGTTCATAATGTTATAATTATTTGGTTATAGTTGTTTTGTCTGGATTTTATTGCCCTGACACTTCTTCCAGCTCCTCGGAGAGGACGAGCCAGTTGTCGTTCTCCTCATCGAGTTTCTGCATCAGCGAGGTGTACTCTGTGACGAGCTCCATGTTGGTGGCATTCTCGGGCTTCATCAGCAAATCGTCAATCTCCTTCTTACGTTTTTCCAAGGTGGCGATACGCTGCTCGCAGTCCTTCACCGCCTTCTCGGCCTTGCGAATCTTCTTCTGCTGTTCCTTGTGCTCGGCGTAACTCTGCTTCTTCGACGACGCATTGTCTGTTGCGGCAGGCGATGCGTCCTGCTGCTGTGGCTTGGCTGAAGAAGCGCCCATGGATGGCTCGCCCTTGGCAAGGGCTGCCTGGATGGTCTCGGCATTGTGGGCACGCAGATAGTCGTAGATGCCGCCCAGATGCTCGCGTACCTTTCCGCCACCAAACTCATACACCTTGTCTACCAGTCCGTCGAGGAACTCACGGTCGTGGCTCACGATGATGGCTGTGCCGTCGAAAGCCTTGATGGCTTCCTTGAGAACATCCTTCGACTGCATGTCGAGATGGTTGGTTGGCTCATCGAGAATCAGGAGGTTGACAGGCTCGAGCAGCAACTTGATCATCGCCAGTCGGCTGCGCTCGCCGCCACTGAGCACCTTGACATACTTCTCGGAGGTCTCGCCGCCAAACATGAATGCTCCCAAGAGATCGTTCACCTTGAGGCGCATATCGCCCGTGGCCACATTGTCAATGGTCTGGAAGATGGTAAGGCGCTCGTCTAAGAGCTGTGCCTGGTTTTGTGCGAAATAGCCTATCTGCACATTGCGGCCTATCTTCAGCGTTCCTGTAAACGGAATCTCGCCCATGATACACTTCACAAGTGTGGACTTTCCCTCGCCGTTCTTGCCGACGAAAGCCACTTTCTCACCGCGCTTGATGGTAAGGGTGACGTGGTCGAAAACTGTATGCGAGCCATAATCCTTGCGCACCTCGTCGCAGATAATGGGATAGTCGCCACTGCGAAGACAGGGTGGAAACTTGAGGTGCATCTGCTTGTTGTCGACCTCGTCGACCTCAATGGGCACGATCTTCTCCAACTGCTTGATGCGGCTCTGCACCTGCACGGCCTTGGTGGGCTTGTAGCGGAAACGCTCTATAAAGTCCTTGATATCGGCAATCTCCTTCTGCTGGTTCTCGTAGGCTCGCAACTGCTGTTCGCGGCGCTCTGCACGAAGTACCACATACTCGTCGTATTTCACACGATAGTCCTCTACCCTGCCGCAGGTTATCTCTAAGGTGCGGTTGGTCACATTGTTAATAAAGGCACGGTCGTGGCTGACCAGCACCACCGCCTTGGCACTCTGGGCAAGAAACTGCTCCAACCACTGTATACTCTCTATATCGAGATGGTTGGTAGGCTCGTCGAGAAGAAGCACATCGGGTTTCTGCAACAGTATCTTAGCCAACTCGATACGCATACGCCATCCACCAGAGAACTCACGGGTAGGACGGTCGAAGTCCTCACGGGTGAAGCCCAGACCTGTAAGCGTGCGCTCTATCTCTGCCTCATAGTTCTCGCCGCCCATCATCATGTAGCGTTCATGCTCCTGGGTAAACTTCTCTACCAGTTGGGCATACGACTCGCTCTCATAGTCGGTACGGTCGGCCATCTCTTGCTGCATCTTGTCGAGACGTGCCTTTATCTCTGTGTTATGAGCAAAGGCCTTGCGGGTTTCCTCCTTCACGGTGGTGTCGTCCTGCAACTTCATCACCTGTGGCAGATAGCCTATCGTTGTCTCGTTGGGCACAGCCACAACGCCATCTGTTGGTTTCTGCATACCACAAAGTATCTTGAGCATCGTCGACTTACCTGCTCCGTTCTTGCCCACCAGGGCTATGCGGTCACGGTCGTTGATGACAAAGTTCACATCGTGGAAGAGAGGTTTTACGCCAAACTCGACTTTCAAGCCTTCTACTGAAATCATATTTTCTTATCTCGTTATTATTTTACCGTCACAAAACACTTATTTTCCAAAAAGGCAGCCCTTCATTCCAAGGGCTGCCTCTCTCTATAATATAAATAGGTGTAATTCCAATATAAGTAGCGCTTACTTGATGACGCCTTCCTCTACGAAGACCTCCTTCAGAATTTTCACACCGCGTTCTACCTGCTCCTTGGTATGAGTAGCCATGAGGGCAAAACGTACCAATGTGTCCTGAGGAGCACATGCTGGAGGGATGACTGGGTTGATGAATACGCCACGGTCGTAAGCCTTCTTGGTTACCTCGAAAGTCTTCATAGCATCGCGCACATAGAGAGGAATGATAGGACTCTCTGTCTCGCCAATCTCGAAACCTTCCTCACGGAAACGCTTCAGGGCGTAGTTGGTAACATCCCACAACTGCTCGAAGCGCTCTGGCTCGTTCTGAATGATGTGAAGAGCCTCCAAGGCTGCTGCTGTGGCTGCTGGAGTGTTGGATGCACTGAAGATATAAGTACGGCAAGAATGACGCAGGAAGTTGATGGTGTCCTTGTCTGATGCGATGAAACCACCGATAGACGCCAGACTCTTGGAGAATGTACCCATGATGAGGTCGACCTCGTCGGTAAGACCAAAGTGATCGCATACGCCACGTCCCTGCTTGCCAAACACACCCAGGCCATGAGCCTCGTCCACCATGATGGAGCAGTTGTACTTGTGCTTCAACTTGACAATCTCTGGCAAGTTGGCCAGGTCGCCCTCCATAGAGAAGACGCCATCGACAACGATCAGCTTGATAGCCTCATGAGGCAAGGTCTTGAGTACGCGCTCAAGGTCCTCCATATCATTGTGCTTATAATGCAGCTGGGTTGCAAACGAAAGACGGCGGCCGTCTACGATACTGGCATGGTCGCGGTCGTCGCAGATGATATAGTCATTGCGGCCTACCACACAAGCCAACACGCCCTGGTTGACAGAGAAACCTGTAGAGAAGCACAGGGACTCATCCTTGTGCATGAACTCGGCCAACTCCTTCTCGAGCTGTACGTGAAGGTCGAGGGTTCCATTGAGGAAACGGCTTCCTGCACAACCAGAACCATACTTGTCGAGAGCAGCCTTGGCTGCATCGATAACACGCTGGTCGTTGGTCAAACCCTGATAAGCATTAGAACCGAACATCAAAATCTTATGTCCATCGATGTCGGTAACTTCCGTCATCTGCTTACTGGTGATCTCACGGAAGTATGGGTACACACCGGCAGCCATATACTTCTGAGGTTCACGATAATTCTTGTATTTTTCTTGTAATTGTCCCATTATGAATAGGTGTACTTTTTATAATTTCTAAGTTTACAGGGTGCAAAGATACAAAAAAGAACTAATATATCGTGTTTTTTTCCAAGAAAGTTGATTTTTAGTGTTTTTTTAGGGTCTAAAAAGGCGTTTTTATACTAATTTTATTACTTTTGCAACTGAATATTCATAAAATTCTGTCTAATTAGATGAAGAAGAAGATCGTTTTTATCATGAATCCTATCTCGGGAACGGCAAGCAAAGCATCCATCCCCAACCTGATAGATAGCATTCTGGACAAGGACCGCTTTGAGTACGAGATAAGAACTACGGAAAGAGCCGGACACGCATCGGAAATTGCTTCCGAGGCGAAGGAGGCTCATGTTGACATTGTGGTGGCTGTGGGAGGTGACGGTACTGTCAACGAAGTGGCAAGAGCCATCGTACACTCCGACACAGCCCTGGGAATTCTGCCTTGTGGATCGGGCAACGGACTGGCTCGTCACCTCATGCTGCCCATGAACCTGAAAAAGAGTATTGAGATCATCAACCAATGCGAGATTCACGACCTCGACTATGGGGTCATCAACGGCTATCCTTTCTTCTGTACCTGCGGTATGGGATTTGACGCCTTCGTAAGCATGAAGTTTGCCGAAAGCGGCAAACGAGGACCCATCAGCTATGCTGAGAACATCCTGAGAGAAGGACTGAAGTATCAGCCTGAAACCTACACCCTCGAGGACGAGACGGGAACAAAGCAATACAAGGCCTTCCTCATCTCGTGTGCCAACGCATCGCAATATGGCAACAACGCCTATATCGCTCCACAGGCATCGATGAGCGACGGACTGATGGACGTGGTCATCATGGAGCCTTTCGATGTATTGGAGGCTCCGCAGGTAAGTTTCGATATGTTCAACAAGACGCTCGACAAGCACTCCAAGATTAAGTCGTTCAGATGCAAAAAGCTGCATATCACCCGCACCAAGCCTGGTGTCATCCATTATGACGGCGACCCGGTTATGACGGGTGCTGACATTGATGTGCACTTGGAGGAGAAAGGCATCAAGATTATCGTCAACCCATTTGCCGACAAGAATGCCCGGAAACCCAACGCCATACAGTCGGCCTTTGCCGATTTCTTCAACGGTCTCAATGCCGTGAGAAGCGACATCAGAGAGCAAGGAAGAAAGGTGGAGGCACTGAGCAAACTCGTGCAGAGCAAACTGAACTTATGATGCTTGACGAAGGAGTTAAAAAGTTAAGAAGTTAAGGAGTTAAGGTGTTAAGGAGTTAAGGAGTTAAGACAAATGCCTTTAGGGGATTGTTTAATTTCAAGTCCACTTAAGCATTTGTCTTAGCTCCTCAGAGACCGCAGGGAGCGATAACTTCTTAACTTCTTAACTTCCTTGAAATCCTTTGAAAACTCCTTTGAAATCTACTTTGAAATCTACTTGATTCAAGTTTCGCAAGTAAGCCCCACACGCCCTGAAAGGGCAGAAGCTCTTAGCCCAGGGCATCGCCCTGGGTTGTTTGGGGCGGTAACCTGTCGCCCTGTAAGGGCAAAAGCTTTAAAACTCCAGGCAATATATAAAGCTGTTGCCCTTACAGGGCGCATTGCTGATTGCCATTATACCCAGGGCGATGCCCTGGGCTAGGAGCTTTTGGGCCTTCAGCCCGTACTTGAACCACATGCGAAACTTCAGTTACTTGATATAAAATTCTTCCGTTAACCGGGAATACCATTCCGAACGACTGCCATCCGGCAACTGGAGCACTTCTGTAGACTCCTCAAAGTTGCCCATACGGCTACGGGAGAAGGTAAGAAGAAGCCGTTTGGGAGCCTTGCGCTCCACAGTCTTCACCATACATTTGCGAACAAGCGTAAAGCCCTTATAATAAGCCTCTTCCTCCACCCTGCCAAACACTTCTGCGGGTACAACAATCGACAGGAAACCATGTTCCGTAAGCAGACGTCTGGCTCCGGCAAAGAGGTCGGCAAAAGGCAGTGTGTCTGTGTGCCGGGCAAGCGAGCGCTTGACATCAGGATTCTTCAGACTGTCGACAAAGAAAGGCGGATTGCTGACGATGGCATCGTAAGGCTGGGAAGACAGAAAATCCTGCAGCGGACAATGACTCACATGCACACTTCCGGCAAAAGGACTTGCCGCCACATTCTCGGCAGCCTGCCTGCAAGCCTCCTCGTCAATATCGATGGCATCGACTACTGACTGCGGGAAACGCTGAGCCATCATGAGTGCCACGAGACCTGTCCCCGTACCTATATCCAGCACCCTGCTGCCTCCCAAAGCCCACGCTCCCAAGAGTACGCCGTCTGTGCCTACCTTCATGCCGCACTTATCCTGCATGATTCCAAAATGTTTGAATTGAAAATCTGCCACCATTTCTTGTTTTTATTCTGATTTACGCAACTTTCGCTTACCTCAGGAAAAACGCAAACAAGTCTGTTTTATTTTATCATTTTTACAAAAAAATGCCACGAATATATTAAAATATCTATACCAACCCCTCTGAATTCAATAAAAATGACTACCTTTGCACCCTAAAAAGAATTCTAAAAACGAATATGAACAGAAAACAAAATACACAATTTCAAATGATAGCCGATTTTGACGGCGATGCTTCTGTATTGGTGGCAGAAAGAGAATCAGGAGAATACCCTATTCTCTGCACACGCAATCTCGTCATCTTTCCTACCGTTCTGGCACCCATCATCGTGGGAAGACCCCAGAGCGTTCAGCTCGCCCAAAAGCTAATCGAAAATCCAGACAAGGTATTCTGTATCTTCTGCCAGAAAGATGAGGCTACAGAAAACCCCACATCTGGAAACCTCTATAAGACTGGTGTGTTTGCTAAACTCATAAAAACAGTTGAACTGCCAGGAGTAGAATCAGGTAACATAACCATCGTGGTACAGGCTCTTGGCAGATGCCGACTCGAACAGATCACATCAACAAGTCCTTACTACAAAGGACAGGTAACCAGTCTGCCAGAAAAGTGGCCCAACCTGGAAGACGTGCATTTCCAGACGCTGTTGGACACAGTGCATCAGGAAACAACCAACTTCATACATGCCTGCGATGAGATGCCCAATGAGGCTGAATATGCCCTCAACAACATATCCAACCCCATGATAGCTGCCAACTTCATCTGCAGCAACATGCCTTTCAGCATAGAGGACAAGATGGAGATGCTGGAGAAAGACAACCTCAGCGACCGTCTTTACATCGCTCTGAAAGCCGAGCACAAAGAGCTGCAGCTGCTGAGCATACAGTCGGACATCAAGCAGAAAACACGCTTCGACCTCGACGAACAGCAGAGAGAATACTTCCTGCAGCAGCAACTCAAGAACATACGCGAGGAACTGGGGGGAGACGAGAAGAATCCTGAGCGAAAAGAACTGACTGAAAAGGCCAAGAACAAGAAATGGAACGAGGCTACAGCCAAGGCGTTCAATAAGGAATTGAACAAGCTCGAAACCATCAACCCACAGAGCCCCGACTACTCTATCCTCGTCAACTACCTGCAGACCATGGTAGACCTGCCTTGGAATGAATATACTCAGGACAACCTGAGCCTCAAGCATGCCAAGAAAGTTCTCGACAAAGCGCACTATGGCATGGAAAAGGTTAAGGAACGTATCTTGGAATACCTGGCTGTAAGATCGCTGCGAGGAGACCTGAAGAGCCCTATCCTCTGCCTCTATGGCCCTCCAGGAGTTGGCAAGACAAGTCTTGGAAAGAGCATCGCCGAGGCGATGGGCAGAAAATATGTGCGTATGTCATTGGGCGGTCTGCACGACGAGTCGGAGATACGAGGACACCGCCGTACCTATATAGGAGCCATGCCCGGACAAATCATCAAGAACATTCAGAAGGCTGGAAGCAGCAACCCTGTATTCATCCTCGACGAGATAGACAAGGTGACACAGAACACCATCAACGGAAACCCGGCATCGGCTCTGCTCGAAGTGCTCGACCCAGAACAGAACAATGCCTTCCACGACAATTATCTCGATACAGACTACGATTTGTCGAAGGTGCTCTTCATTGCTACTGCCAACGATATCAGCAGTATTCCACGTCCGTTGCTCGACCGTATGGAGCTCATCGAGGTGGGCGGATACATCATCGAGGAGAAGGTGGAGATAGCCAAGCGACACCTGGTGCCACGCGAACTGAAGAATACTGGTCTCGACAAGTATGAGCCCAAGATAAAGTTTACCAAAGCTGCCATCGAAGACCTGATAGACCACTATACACGCGAAAGCGGAGTGCGCCAACTCGAGAAAGCTATCAACAAGGCTTTGCGCAAGATGGCATACAAGCTGGCATATACCGACGAACTGGAGAAGCCTACCATCACTCCTGCTGAGGTGGAAGAACTGTTGGGCAAGCCTATCTTCACACGCGACATCTACCAGGGAAACCAATATGCTGGCGTGGTAACAGGACTGGCATGGACATCGGTAGGAGGAGAAATCCTCTTCATAGAAACCTCGCTCAGCAAGAGCAAGGCTGCCAAACTCACCCTGACAGGAAACCTGGGCGACGTGATGAAGGAATCGGCGGTCATTGCGCTGGAATATGTCAAGGCGCACGCAGACCTCTTGGGCATAGACTATCGTATCTTCGAAAACTGGAACATCCATATCCATGTGCCCGAGGGAGCTACTCCTAAAGACGGTCCTTCTGCTGGTATCACCATCGCTACAAGTATCGCATCGGCCCTGACACAGCGCAAGGTGCGAAAGAACACAGCCATGACAGGAGAGATAACACTTCGTGGAAAAGTTCTCCCCGTAGGTGGCATCAAGGAGAAGATTCTGGCCGCCAAGCGAGCCGGCATTACCGATATCGTGATCTGTCAGGACAATAAGAAAGACATTGAGGAGATTCCTGAGATCTATCGCAAGGGAGTGGAATTCCACTATGTGGAGAATGTTGCCGATGTTTGGCACTTCGCGCTCACCGACGAGAAGGTGGAACATCCCATCGATTTCACGATTCCCGAGGATGCGAAGAAAGGAGAGTGAGAAATCAATATAAACAAGAAGAATGAAATTCGAACTACAAGTAACAGATAAAGCCAGTGATGCACGCACAGGCATCATCACCACCGACCACGGACAGATAAAGACTCCTATCTTTATGCCTGTGGGAACTGTCGGATCAGTGAAAGGTGTGCACTTCGAGGAACTGCGCCAACAGGTTAAGGCACAGATCATCTTAGGCAACACCTACCACCTATACCTACGACCAGGACTCGAGGTCATCAAGGCCGCAGGCGGACTGCATGGCTTCAACGGATGGGACCGACCCATCCTGACAGACAGTGGCGGATTCCAGGTGTTCTCGCTTACAGGCATCCGAAAGTTGCGTGAGGAGGGGTGCGAGTTCCGCTCTCACATCGACGGAAGCAAGCACATCTTCACACCCGAGAACGTGATGGACACTGAACGAATTATTGGTGCCGACATCATGATGGCGTTCGACGAGTGTCCTCCTGGACAAAGCGACTTCCAGTATGCCAAGAAGAGTCTCGAGATGACACAGCGTTGGCTCGACCGCTGTGTCAAGCGCTTCAACGAGACCGAACCGCTGTACGGATATCAGCAAAGCCTCTTCCCCATCGTGCAGGGCTGCACCTTCCCCGAGCTGAGAAGAGAGGCGGCCAAATATGTGGCAGACAAGGGAGCCGACGGAAATGCTATCGGAGGACTTGCCGTAGGCGAGCCCACAGAGGTGATGTACGAAATGATAGAGGTGGTGAACGAAATCCTGCCCAAGGACAAGCCGCGCTATCTCATGGGCGTGGGAACACCACAGAACATTCTCGAAGCTATAGAACGAGGAGTGGACATGTTCGACTGTGTGATGCCAACCCGCAACGGACGCAACGCCATGCTCTTCACCTACAACGGAACGATGAACATGCGCAACAAGAAATGGGAAATGGACTTCAGTCCCGTAGACCCAGACGGATGCGACATCGACCGTATCACAACCAAGGCTTACCTGCATCACCTCTTCAAGGCACAGGAACTCCTGGCCATGCAGATAGCAAGCATACACAACCTGGCCTTCTATCTGCGAGTCGTCACCGATGCGCGACAGCACATCGAGCAGGGAGACTTCGTGCAATGGAAAAATTCGATCATCGACCAGCTGGGACAAAGAATATAAAGACCACAGGCTGGGAGAACAAACGCAAAGACCACAGACTGACTGGTCGAACAAAAAAAAGACCTATTAAAAGGTCAAAAACATAAAATGAAGACATTTCATCAATTAAGAAAACATCGCAGGCTCTATAAAGCCAAAAGATGGTTCGGACAACACTTTGCTGGGCTCATACACTTCACACAATGGCTCGCAAAGAAGTTGGCCTTCCTGCGTATACTCAGGTTCCTGAACCCATTCAGGTATATCAAGCGCATGGACTGGTACATCATCAAGAAGTTTGTAGGCACATACTTCTTCTCTATCCTGCTGATTATCTCGGTGGCTATCGTGTTCGACGTAAACGACAACCTGCCTAAATTCACCGAGAATCATGCACCGCTGAGGGCTATCGTCTTTGACTATTACCTCAACTTCGTGCCTTACTTCGCCAACCTCTTCAGTGCGCTGTTTGTCTTCATTGCCGTCATCTTCTTTACATCTAAGATGGCTGGCAACTCTGAGATTATCGCCATCATGGCATCAGGCATCTCATTCAAGCGGCTGTTGCGCCCTTACATGATTACCTGCATCATGCTCTCGGCCATGTCGTATGCCCTCTCTGCCTATGTTATTCCCTATGGAACGGTGGTAAGACAGAATTTCGAAATCAAGTACAAGAAGAAGAGCAAGAACACATCGGCAGAAAACGTACAGCTGCAGGTGGACAGGGGCGTCATCGCGTATCTGCAGCACTACGACAACCAAAGCAAGAAAGGCTTCGGCTTCTGCCTTGACAAGTTCAAGGACAAGAAATTGGTAAGCCACCTCACCGCCATGGAGGTGCAGTACGACACCATCTCGGACTCCAAGTACCACTGGAAAATAAGAAACTGGAAGGTACGACAGCTCCAGGGACTGAAGGAGCACATCACCAGCGGAGCCGAGAAAGACACCATCATCATGATGGAACCCACCGACCTGGTATACTCCAAGGGACAGCAGGAAACATTTACCAGTCCTGCACTGAAGGATTATATCTCCAAACAGATCAACCGAGGTTCGGGCAATGTGGTGCAATACCAGGTGGAATATCACAAGCGAATTGCAGCCTCATTCGCCTCATTCATCCTTACCATAATAGGTGTGTCGCTCTCGTCGCGCAAGCGCAAAGGTGGAATGGGAACATCGCTCGGCATCGGACTGGCACTGAGTTTCAGCTACATCATGCTGCAAACCATCTCTGCCACATTCGCCATCCAGGACAACTTCCCGCCTATGCTGGCTGCCTGGATGCCCAACTTCCTCTTCGCATTCGTGGCATACTTCTGCTACCGCAACGCACCGAGGTAAGTATTAATGATTAATGACAAAAAAAGAAAAAAGGAAAAAGAAAAATAAGAAATATGTATTTCGACGAATTAGATTTAAATGACAACGTGCTCGATGCGCTCTACGATATGCGTTTCGACACTTGCACCCCAGTACAGGAAAAGTGTATTCCAGAGATATTGAAAGGCAACGACGTAATGGGAGTTGCACAAACCGGAACAGGAAAAACCGCAGCCTATCTGCTGCCTGTGCTCAGCAAACTCGACGATGGTGGTTATCCTTCTGATGCCATCAACTGTGTTATCATGTCGCCTACACGCGAGTTGGCACAACAGATAGACCAGGCCATGCAGGGCTTCGGATATTATCTGCAAGGCGTAAGCAGCGTGGCTGTATATGGAGGAAACGACGGAAACCGTTACGACCAGGAACTGAAAAGCCTGCGCATGGGTGCAGACGTGGTGATAGCTACACCAGGCCGACTCATCTCTCATATCAGCTTGGGCAATGTAGACCTCAGCAAGGTAAGCTTCTTTATTCTTGATGAGGCAGACCGCATGCTCGACATGGGATTCTCGGAGGATATCAAGACCATCGCAGCCAAATTGCCAAAAACTTGCCAGACCATTATGTTCTCTGCCACAATGCCCGAGAAAATAGAAGAACTGGCAAAGACTCTGCTCAAGAATCCTGTAGAGATCAAACTCGCAGTAAGCAAACCTGCCGAGAAGATACAGCAGAAAGCTTACGTATGCTACGAGACACAGAAGATGGACATCATCAAGGACATCTTCAAAGCTGGCGACCTGCAGCGAGTCATCATCTTCTGCGGAAGCAAGATGAAGGTAAAGCAAGTGGCAGGATCACTGCAGCGTAAACATATCAACTGTGGAGAGATGCACTCTGACCTGGACCAGGCTGAACGCGACAATATGATGTTCAAATTCAAGAGCGGACAATTAGATGTGCTCGTAGCTACCGACATCGTGGCACGAGGCATAGACATCGATGATATCGCATTGGTTATCAACTATGATGTGCCTCACGATACTGAAGACTATGTGCACCGTATCGGACGTACTGCACGTGCCGACCGCGACGGAGTGGCTATCACCTTTGTGAGCGAGGAAGATATCTTCTATTTCCAGCAGATAGAGAAGTTCTTGGAAAAAGAAGTGGAAAAGGTTGCTCTGCCCGAAGGATGCGGCGAAGGACCTGCATACACCAAGCAGAACAAGCCCAGAAAGGCAGGCAACAACAGCGCAAAGAGCAGACGACGCAAAGATCGTGAACAGACTGCACACAAACGCAAACCTGCCAATAAAACTGCCAACCGACCTGAAAAGGCTCAGCGTCGTACAGAAGACAACAACCCACAGGAAAACAGCAAGCAAGACAACAACCAGCAAGACAACAACCAGCCCAGGAACAAAGACAACAAGAAACAACAGGGCAACGCCAGACAACAGGGTAAGAACGCTCCTCGTACCAAGGATGGTCAGCAGCAGGGCAACAGCCAGCAGCAGAACAATGGTGGCAAACCAGAAAACGAGAATAAGCAAAATCGCAACAACCGACGTAAAGGCAATAATCGTCCTGCAAGCGATCAGACAGAAAACAAGTCACGCAACAGACAGGCACAGACTGACAACAAGCCAGGCAGCCAGGACAACAACGGCAAGCGTCGCAATGTACGCCCAGGCAGCAACGGCAGAGGAAGAGGTGTCAGTCAGAAGAAAACTTCTGAAAAATCAACCACACGTAAGGTTACGCCTATCGTAAATCCTCAGAAGAAAGAAAATGTAGTCAAGAAATTCATCAAGCGCATTTTCGGCTTCAAAAAATAACAACTGCTCCAGTTTCTCGTCTACCTGAAGCAAGAAGAAACTGTAGTTGAAAACAAAAAGTATCTTAAGTTACATACAGATGTTTCTTAAGATACTTTTTTTGTTTTAAGATGATCCTGCCAATTACTTTTTTAGCTTCACTTACCTCTATCAGTAACTACTTTGCACCCCTATAGCCATGAATAGTCAACTGTAAATAAGACTAATAATTAAGTAACTGAAGTTTCGCAAAGTAGTTCAAGTACAGGCTAAGGGCTTCTGCCCCTTCTGGGCGTGTGGAACATATTTGCGAAAGTTGAGTAAGTCTACGCGAATTATAAATAAGTAATAACTGAGTCAACTCATATTATCAATAATACTTAGAGTAGTCAACTAAAATCGTTAAACCACAATCAAATCTATGTTCGATAGTTTAGAACATAAGTTCGGTACTTTAGAACATAAGTTCGAAACTTTAGAACACAAGTTCGATAGTTTAGAACATAAGTTTGATACTTTAGAACATAGATTTTTACAGGCTAAAAGAAACATTTATCTCAGTCATATTCATAGTTGACTACTTATGCTGAGTAATTACCACTATCAGTAACTACTCATGACTGACAAGGATACTGGGCTGTTTCCCTATGTATAATCGGGCTGTTTTCCCTATATATAATAAGGTGTACGCCCACAATTCTATAATAAAAGCCTCTTATAAACTGTTAAAAACTTACCTTTTTACACCTTTTCTTTATTTTTTCTGTCTTTTTGTTCTTTTTTTCAAACTTTTTCTTTAACTTTGCAATCGGAAATAACAAAATAGAAATTTTTAAACCCAATAAAAGATATAGATTATGAAAGCATCAGAAGTGATTGCGAATCTTCAGAGAAGATTCCCTAATGAGCCTGAATACATCCAGGCAGTTAGTCAGGTTCTCGGTACTATCGAGGAAGAGTACAACAAGCATCCTGAGTTTGAGAAGGCCAACCTCATTGAGCGCCTTTGCATTCCAGACCGCATTATCGAGTTCCGTGTTTCATGGGTAGACGACAAGGGTAATGTACAGACTAACATGGGTTACCGAATCCAGCACAACAATGTCATCGGTCCTTACAAGGGAGGTCTTCGCTATCATAAGTCAGTAAACCTGAGCATCTTGAAGTTCCTGGCCTTCGAGCAGACATTCAAGAACTCTCTGACAACCCTTCCTATGGGTGGAGCCAAGGGTGGTTCTGATTTCTCACCTCGCGGCAAGAGCAACAATGAGGTTATGCGTTTCTGCCAGGCTTTCATGACTGAGCTTTATCGCCACATGGGCCCAGACGAGGACGTTCCTGCAGGTGATATTGGTGTAGGTGGCCGTGAGGTAGGCTATCTCTTCGGTATGTACAAGAAGTTGACTCATCAGTTCCAGGGTGTCTTGACTGGTAAGGGCCAGGAGTTTGGCGGTTCCCGTATCCGTCCTGAGGCAACAGGTTATGGTAATGTTTATTTCCTCTGCAACATGCTTGCCACCAAGAATATCGACATCAAGGGCAAAACTGTCTTGGTTTCTGGTTCTGGTAACGTGGCTCAGTACACTATGGAGAAGTTGCTTCAGTTGGGTGCAAAGCCTGTCACATGTTCCGACTCAGATGGTTACATCTACGATCCAGACGGTATCGACCGCGAGAAACTCGACTACATCATGGAACTGAAGAATGTAGAGCGTGGCCGTATCAAGGAATATGCCGAGAAATATGGCGTGAAGTATGTTGAAGGAGCTAAGCCTTGGTTCGAGAAGGCAGACATCGCTCTTCCTTCTGCTACTCAGAACGAAATCAACGAAGAGGCTGCAAAGGCATTGGTTGCCAACGGCGTATTCGCAGTGAGCGAGGGTGCCAACATGCCTACTACTCCTGAGGCCATCAAGGTATTCCAGGATGCCAAGATCCTCTATGCTCCTGGTAAGGCTGCCAATGCTGGTGGTGTAGCTGTATCAGGTCTTGAGATGAGTCAGAACTCTGAGCGTCTGAAGTGGAGCCGTGAGGAGGTTGATGCTAAACTTCACGAAATCATGAACGATATTCACGCCAACTGTGTGAAGTATGGTACCGAGGCAGACGGTTACGTAAACTACGTAAAGGGTGCCAACGTTGCAGGCTTCCTGAAGGTTGCCAAGGCTATGATGGCTCAGGGTATCGTATAATAAAATGACAGATATTTAATTATACACATAAAAAAATCCTAACTTCTCTTCGTGAGAGGTTAGGATTTTTTTTAAAAGCAACAACAAGACTATTGTCGTGGCTGATAAAACAACACAGCCTTGATGTAGGTTTCAAACTTCAGGTCGGCATGGCGCGCCAGCCGAAAGCGGATAATGGCTTTCAGTACAGCATATAGGCACAATGCCAACATCAGGCCGACAGCGATAGCCAAAACCGTAGTTCCCATCTTACCATAAATATAGGCACTGTCGGGAAAAGCCGAAAGAACAATAACAGGCAACAAAGTGATAATGCCACCCACCGTCAGCTTATTGCGACTGCTTCCTCCCATATCAAGAATAGCTTGCTTGTCAAAAAGATAATCATCCAGTCCCATACCCTCGATACCATAGTCTTCCATCTTGGGGAAGTCGGGATAATTGCCATACAACTTGATTTTGTTGGTCACTTTATGCTCAAAATCGTTGAGGATTTGCTTTTCTGGTTCTCTGATGTTCATGACTTTAAATAATTAAGTGGAGATTAAAAATAAAAATATAAAAAGAAAGCAGTGCCCCTATAAGCCGAGTTCTGTTCCTGCAACAAAGTGCAGGTGCATGTCATTTATCTAATCCCTGAGTCACCCCAGGGCTTGAGCACTCTACCCTCCGCAGCTGCCATAAAAGACACTCGGGCGAGCAACCCTCAGTCTGCGGTATACATGAGCTTACAGCTCCCAGCCGACACAGCATGACGATCACCCGTCATCTGGTGGTCTCTTACACCACCTTCTCACCCTTACCCTGCTTTCATCTAAAGACTCAACAAGGCGGTTATTTTCTTCTGCCTACACCTACTGTCACCAATAGCTTCTATTTTCGGAAGTGGGATGCTCTGTGCTGCCCGGACTTTCCTCTCGTCTTACCATGAAGACCAGCGACACGCCGGGGCACTGCTTTCTGTATCTTACTAAAGTGCAAAGGTACAAAAAACTTTCGAAAAGTAAAGGACTTTTCTTACTTATTTTCTATATTTCAACCCTATAAGGATAACAAAAGTCCTCTTATCAGTACACAAAAAGGGCTTTAGCAAGACTGTTTTGTTAATAGTTTTTTGCACATTACAAAATATTAATTCCATATTTACAACTATGCATATCAAGCAAAGTGTTGAATATTTGTAAATTTAGGCACATTCTTGTTTAAGAGCCGTTAATATGTTAATTTAGAATGTTAAAACGGGATAAAAATACATGTATAATTGACTGTTTCTCGTTTTTTGCACCTATATTTGCAGCCGAAATGAAAAGTTGGCAACGCCAACAAAGCAAACATTAAAATTAACAACAAAAAATTATACATTATGAGAAAAGTAAGCAAATATGTTTTGGCTGTGCTCTGCATCAGCTCACTCGCATTCTCAGCAGGCGCATTCATGAAAGTCAATGCAGCCGCACCATCAGTGACTTCGGCCGCTCCTGGTCAACCAGTAGATTTAACCTATGCTGCCGAAAAGGCTCTGCCAGCAGTTGTCCATATCAAATATGTACAGAACTCAAAGGTACAGACAGTAGATGTTCAAAGCAATCCGTTTGGAGATTTCTTCGATCCATTCGGTTTCTTTGGCAACCCTGGCGGTGGACAAGGCGGAACACGCAAACAGAAAGTGCAGACTCCCAAGAGAGAGGCTACAGGCTCTGGTGTCATCATCAGCAGCGATGGATATATCGTCACCAACAACCACGTGGTAGAAGGAGCTGACGAACTGACGGTAACACTCAACGACAACCGCGAATTCTCTGCACGCATCATTGGTACAGACAAAAGTACAGACCTTGCCCTGATAAAAGTCAACGCGAAAGACCTCCCTACTCTTCCTATTGCCAACAGCGACAACGTCAAGGTTGGCGAATGGGTCATTGCAGTAGGCAATCCTTTCGGTCTGAACAACACTGTCACAGCAGGTATCATCTCTGCAAAGGCTCGCTCGTTAGGTGCCAACGGTGTGGAGAGTTTCATACAGACTGATGCCGCCATCAATGCAGGAAACTCAGGCGGCGCACTGGTCAACACACAGGGTGAGCTGGTAGGTATCAACGCCATGCTCTACTCGCAGACAGGTTCATACGCAGGCTATGGTTTCGCTATTCCTACCTCTATAATGAATAAGGTAGTAGACGACCTGAAGAAATATGGCAGTGTACAGCGCGTAATGCTCAGCATTCAGGGAAGCGATGTGCTCAACTACATCAACTCGCAGAAGGAAAATGGAAAAGAAGTAGATTTAGGCACCAATGAAGGTGTATATGTTGCCAAAGTGGATGAGGACGGAAACGGAGCCGACGCAGGCTTGAAGGAAGGTGACATCATAACCAAGGTAGACGGCAAGAAGGTGACCAAGATGGCTGAACTCCAGGAAGCCCTCAACGGCAAACGCCCTGGCGACAAACTCTCTATCACCTACTTACACAACAAGAAGAGCTACACCAAGAGCATCACACTCAAAAATGCTCAAGGCAACACTTCGGTCATCAAGAGTGCCGATCTGGATGTATTGGGTGGAACCTTCCGTCCTGTGACAGAAGCACAAAAGAAGGAACTTGGCATCAAATATGGTCTGGAGGTATTGAAGGTTGGAGCAGGCGCACTCAAAGATGCCGGAATTTCACGCGGACTTATTATCCAGCGTGTAAATGATACCAACATCACCACGCTCGATGACTTGCAGAAGATAGTAAAGAGTGCATCCACAAGCAAGGAGCCAGTACTCTACATTCAGGGTGTATGGCCTACAGGCAAGAAGTCATACTTCGCCGTGCCTCTTCAGAAAGACTAAGCAAAACAAAGTCAATTATTGAGGGGCAAGACCAAGCCTGAGAAATGATAATAAATAAGTAAAACAGTTCTATAAATAAAAAAATAGCAGATATTTTCTCAAATATCTGCTATTTTTTTTGCACATATCGACAAAAAAGCGTATTTTTGCATCTACGAACAAAAAATAATGCTAACCATGAGACAACTGAAAATATCAAAGTCGATAACCAACAGAGAGAGTGCATCACTTGAAAAATACCTTCAAGAAATTGGGCACCAGGATCTTCTCACAGCAGATGAGGAGGTGGAACTGGCTCAACAAATCAAAAAGGGTGACCGCAAAGCACTTGAGAGATTGACGAAGGCCAACCTTAGATTTGTCGTTTCCGTCGCCAAGCAATATCAGAACAAGGGTCTGAGCTTACCCGACCTCATCAACGAGGGAAACCTCGGCTTGATAAAAGCAGCCGAAAGATATGACGAGACAAGAGGCTTCAAGTTTATCTCTTATGCTGTATGGTGGATTAGACAAAGCATTTTGCAGGCCATAGCAGAGCAAAGCCGCATCGTACGCCTCCCGCTCAACCAGGTGGGAAGTGTCAATCGTATCGCCCGCGAACTGAACAAGTTTGAGCAGGAAAACGAGCGCAAGCCCAG
>OIYQ01000192.1_pt1 | contig 24803 bp, 35 predicted proteins | sample 1588311 | NCBI WGS metagenome assembly OIYQ01 (sample SAMN03283244) | human gut metagenome | biome: human-associated habitat; material: feces | host: Homo sapiens | place: Peru | collected 2012
GAAACGGAATTCACGTTCAACGAACAATTAGTGGGCGCTATTAACAATATGGATTTAGACGCTTTAAAGGAACACTTCGCAAGCGTTTATGAAAATAGTGATTTGGGTAGTGAATTATATTCTAATTGCATTAACGATTTGGTTGTCGTTATTAATGATACATTACAAGAATTTCAAAAAATGAAAGTCAAAGGTGAAGGGGCGGGAAGTAGATATTACTAAACCCGCCATTTTTGATATAAACAACGATTACGATTTTATATATCCTGAATATGAAAAATGTTATGGCAATTGCTTTTGGGAAGATTACGAAACATTAGATTTTTATTCATTCCAATTAAAAATGGTTGCGCTTGAAAATAATTTCAAAGAATTATGCAAAGCACGTACTATCTTAATTGAAAATCCAAAAGGGATTGACAAAGAAACTAAGAAATGGGCGAAGAATTATATGACGCCCGAGATTAAGGAATATATACAACGTAGAGATCACAAAAACAATTTAGAAAATTTAGACAGTAAATTTAAATATGAAAATGTAGCAGTACAACAAATGGTAATGAATAGATTAAGAGAAAGAAAGGGGGCGAATGTCAACAATACAAACAGTAACGATTAAATACGTTGCGGATACTACAAGCATTAAAAGTGGTATCAACGAAATTAAAAATCTAAATAGTAAAGTTAGCGGAGTTGGTGCTAACGGTAAAGCATCTTTTGATAAATTGGCGCAAGGTGCGGAAGGTGCAAAAGGAAGTATTGCTTCGTTCGGTGCTAAAATTGGAATAAGCGCTTCAATTATGAATAGTGTTATTGGTGCATTGCAAAAAGGAGCGCAAGCATTTGCGGGGTTCGCAAAAGACAGTGTAAGTGCTGCGTCGGACTTTGACGAAAACATGAATAAAACGCTTGCCGTATTTGGTGACGCCGGACAACGCTTTATTGATATGTCAGGATCAATGGCAACGGCCATGGGTATGAGTAAAAACCAATATCTTGAAAGTATCTCGTTATTTGGTGCGATAGGTAAAGCAATGGATATTCCAAACGACCAATTAATGACAATGTCTGAAAACTTAACTGGATTAGCAACCGACTTAGGTTCATTCTATAACAAATCTACAGAACAAGCAATGACGGCTTTAAAAGGTGCTTTAACCGGAGAAACCGAAGCACTTAAAGAGTTTGGTATCGTAGCAAATGAAACGACAATGGCTGAGTTCACGAAAAACCAAGGTAAAGCGTGGGCATCAATGACCGCCGGCGAGAAAGCAATCGCACGTTATCAATACATTATGCAACAAACCGGATTTATTCAAGGTGACTTCGCACGTACTAGTGACGGATTAGCAAACTCACAAAAACAATTAGAAGCAAATATGGAAAACTTGAAAGTTGCTATTGGTACGGGATTAGTTCCGGTGTTTGCTGATATTACAACTAAAGTTGCTGAGTTCGTAAGTGCTATTACAATGAGCGACGACCAATTAGCACAATCAAGCGCTAATACTCAACAAAAGATAGATGAAACAAACGCTAAACTTCAAGCATTAGCAGACCAAGGAATTACTACGGGTGACGAAGTAGATAATTTAAAAGGACAACTTCAAGGCTTGAGCGACCAACAAGTGCAAACTGACAAAATACAAGAAATGAAAAACACAATTGACCAATGGAAACCGGCGTTAGAAGCTGTTGCGATTACTATTGGAATAATTACCGGATTATGGGCAGCAATGAAAATAGCAATGTTTGCATTAACTGCGGTTCAAACTACAATCAATGTTTTAACAGGAGTTTGGGCGGTTTTGTCGGGTGCGGTTAGTCTAGCAATGGCACCGATAGAAGTTATAGCACTTTTAATTGTGGCAGCGATAGCGGCAATAATTCTAGTTGTATGGGGTGTTATTGCAATAATCCAAAACTGGGGAGCAATTACCGACTGGTTGTGGGGAGTATGGCAATCTCTTTGTGACTGGTTCGCAAGTTTACCCGACAAGTTTTGGGAATGGTTCAACCAAGCGGCACAATGGTGTAAGGACGCATTTAACGGTTTATGGGATTGGTTCAAAGGACTAGATTTATTAAATATGTTATTTGGTGCGCTTAAAAATATTGGACAATGGTTAAATGACAACTGTTTACAACCAATAATTAATTGGTTCAAAGATATCCCCAGTAAAGTTGGTGACACAATTAAAAGTTGGGGTAGTTGGATAGGCGACACGGTAAAAGGTTGGTTCGGTTTAAGTTTACGTGATTTAGAAGCACTTCAACCAAATTTTAATTTAACAAATAATCCGGACGGAAACTACGGTTCTATAAATAAAATTCAAAACATTAATTACAATATTTATACCAAAGCAGACCCGAATTTATCATTTATTGCTAATCAAAAAGCAATTGTTGACGGCGGGCAAGGTTACGGATTTAATAATAATATGTTACGTTAGAAAGGAAGGCACGAAATATGATAATAGAAATAGTAAATAAACTAAATGGACGTACCGCTCAATTTTGTGATCTTCCGGCATGGCAACGCTTGAATTATCAAGGTTGGACTTTACTTCCGCAAAATTACGGTAAATTTGTAAATGACGAACGTTTAGAAGAAGAAGTACAACGCTATATTTTAGTTAATTACTCAGGATTTTATGATAACAATAAAATTGTAAGTTGGACGCGTAACGGTATAGCGGTTAACGGGCAAGTTTTTAAAACTAATAATTTTGAGAATAAAACAGTTCAATGGAATTTTATCAATGCGACGTATGGAAACCTTAAAGATGGTTCAAGTGCTAACTTTTTAAATTCAGTATTAATGAGTAAAAACACACCACTAACAATTAACGTATATACTAATAATGCAATGTTTACGCAAGACTTTTACCCGAGCGAAGAAACGAGCACGGAAAACGGAACAATACAAATGATAAGCGCTTATGATGGCGACGGTATTTATTGGCACGACACAGAACCAGTTATCAAAACAGCAACAAAATATGTCAACGACAATAGCGACCATAAACATAATGGATACATTATCAAAAAATTAAAATACATTCCACTTCACAAAAAACAACCAAGCAATGTCAAACCTAATCAATTGCGTTTAGTAGTAGATACAGTTAATGACGCAACAGTTATTAAAATTAAAGTAGGAAATCAAGCAACAACAATTCGTGGTAAGATTACAATTGAAAATAAACTAACCGGACAAACAATGGAAATAAATCCACAACCGAACGATAAGTATTTCATTATTGACCCTATCACCAAAACTGTTGTCAATGATAAAGGCGAAGATAGAATACAACAAACAAATAAAGTATTCCCTTGGCTTCAATCCGGAAAAAACGAGTTTATCATTACGTATGACGGGTATCAAGATATTGATAACGAGAAAATATTCTCAATTGAATACTTTAACAATTACACGGCAATATTTTAAGGAGTAAAATGTTTTATGGAAAATATGAAATTGATCCAGAACAAAAACTATTTAACGTTTATTATGTAGACAACCAAATTGGTAAATTAATTGAGTTTAGCGACTTACCTTTTATTAAAGCAAGCGATGTTAACATTGAATTAACTAAATCGCATAAAGATGGAGACGAGTTAACAATTGATTTTAAAAATTATGACGATTATCAAAAGATAAAAAAATATTACTCACAAAAATATACTTTTGTTTTTGAAATGTTGTTAATAAATGCGCAAGGCGACTATCAACAAGTAGAGTTATATTTTATGAGTGGATACGACGAACAATACAATGGAGAAAATGAGTTTAGTGTTGCGATACAAGCGTCCGACTGGAAAGGTTTCGTTGAAGAGCGTCGTTTAATTCCACACAATGTTTTAACTGATAATTTAGACGACAACGACTTTGACAAATTGCGTTGGACTTTAAATGAAAATGTTAACGACGTATTCCGTGAATGTTATCGTCGTGCTATTTTTGAAGGAATAGAACCAAGCAAAGGAGCAGGACAACGGAAAATAGAAAGTAGACAAATGCCACTTTTGCAAGACTTTCAACCACAATTAAAAAATCAAGGATTACCACATTTTATAGAAGACCCGATGACGTTAGCAGAAATGCGTAAGAAATATTGCAACTTGTGGACATACGGAATAGATAGCGAACACAATACAAATCAACCAAAAGTACACGCTTATATTACGGCACAAAAAAAAATAATTGTCGATTACTACAAACAACGACCTATCAAATTAGACTATAAAGTAAATGCGAATAACTTAATTAGCGATATTGAAATTAATTTTGACGTATTGGATAAAATAGATAATCAATGCGTTAAATCAAGTAGTAAAGATACATATTATTACAATTACAATAGAGACCGTGGACGTTATCAATTGTTTACGTCAGACGGAGCGATTGAAACTAATGCGGCGGCGGGAGAAGGTAATTATCCATTAACACCATTAGTAACCAAAGCATATCAAATTATGGGAGAAAAATCAAAACGAGTTGACGTTTCATGCAAAATAGAATTGGCGGAAATACCGTTATTGTTCTTTACGCCCGGAGATATAATTTGTTGTTATAATTTTCCGTTACCTGAATTAAATGTTGCGTTTCAAATTGATAGTATTAAATTAGCGAGTAATCACGACAACGGATATTTAGAGTTTTCAATAGAAAATATGACGCAACGTACGAACGTATTTTTTAATGAAGGACCTATATCAAAAACAACAAACGAAAATAAAAAATAAATAAAATTAAAAGAAAGGATAAACAATGGCAAATAATGTAGACTTTACAAACGAACGACCATACGACCAAAACGAACACGCGCGAGCATTGAAATCGGCGTGTGCTAATCGTGTGGACGGAATGAATTATGCAAACGGAAATATTGAAAGCGGATACGGGATTATATTCGGTTCACCATTCCAAGTAGACGCTACTAATATTAGCGGTAGTGGATACATTACTATTAACGTTTCATTATCTGAAAGCGGAAACGCGGGAATTGGAAACGTATCGATAACAAAAGAAAGCACTCGCCAAAACGTAGATAATGGAAGCATTAAGAAATATTCAATTTACAAAGTTGACGGTACTAATGTAATTGAAGATTATCGTTATAGTGATATTATTAAAAATATAGAATTAGGCGGTAGTGGAAACAAGGTTCATTTTGAAATTAACGGTGTTAAATCTAATGATTACACTCTACCGATTACGCCGAGTGGATCAGTAGACTTATCAAATTATTATACGAAACAAGAAATTAGAAATCTTAACATTGATTATAAATACGAAGACTTAGGAAATTTATCAAACGGAAGCGTACGTTTTAATCCTAATGATTATGATTTTATAATTGTATCTCATTATGATAAAATAAGTTATGTAAATTATCAACACCCGATTTATCATAAACAAAACACAGCAAATGAAACGACGTATACGTTTGGCGATACATTCTTTACAGAAACAAACGGGGATATAACTAATACGTTGATGAGATTAAAATTAAGCGGATTAAATACGACAAGTTGTACGGCGTCAATAACAGCTTATAGGGTACAAATCGGAAGTAATATAAATTACACGTCTTACAAACCGAACCGTTTAATCGGCATAAAAATGGTGGTTAAATCATAATGAACGATAACAACAAATACGAAATAGATTTAACGAAAATAAACGCTAAACTTGATAGCTTAACCGAAACGATTACATTGAAATTAGAATTGACGTCACAACAAATCGAGAAAAACTTACGCACAGACATAGAAAAGCAAAACGACGAGATAAAAAAACAAATGTTAAAAAATGAGCGCATTTTTAATGATAAATTAAAACGCTTAGAACTTCGCGTTTATGGAATTGTAATTGCTATTAGTACTATAATTTTTGTTTTGAGTTTTGCATTGAAATTAAAATAAACGGAAAGGATCATAATGTGGAAATTAATTAAGAAATTATTTAAAGCAATCGGACGTCTTTTAAAGAACGTCTTAATGCTAAACGGTGAATTTAAACAAGATTTACTAGACGTTAAAATCAAATTACAAGAATTATGGAAAGAATTAAAAGATTTATTAAAATATACTAAATAATATAATTCTTAATGAGAAGCGTTTTAACGCACTTTAATATGTTTTGGTATATTTATACTAGAAAGGTATTATCGTGCGTATAAATACGCTTATAACGCTAAATACAAGCGATTAAGGAATGAAAGGAGTTAATAAATGACTTTTAATGAATTTTATCAAGGCGTAAACGGTAAATCGTTAGACTATGACGGGTTATACGGATATCAGTGTGTAGACTTAGCGAAGGTATATCTTGATTGGTGTTTTGGAATTAAACCCGGAGCATGGGGTAACGCCAAAGATTATTGGAACATTTTAAATCGTGCTAACGTTTCAGATTATTTTTATAAAGTACCGAACACTCGCGAGTTAGTTGTTGAACGTGGGGATATTGTTGTATGGGGCGTAATGTCAGGTAATCCTTACGGACACGTCGCTATTGGACTTAGTGGTGATATAAATCATTTTACGAGTTTAGACCAAAATTGGGGTAGTAATTATGTGCGTGAAATTTATCACAATTACGATGGCGTGCTAGGTGTATTACGTGTTAAGGATCACGCAATGTTAGACGGACGTCAAGAACCTACGCCCGAACCCGAACCGACTAAATTAAATTACAACGACCAAATTAAATATCGTGCGCATGTTCAAAATATTGGATGGCAAAATTGGGTTAATGGTGGAGAAATTGCTGGAACAACGGAACGTGGATTACGTATGGAAGCATTACAATTAGACCTGCCATTTAAAGCAAACGTTAAAGCACATATTGAACGTATCGGTTGGGTAGAATATAAAGATATAGACGCTAACACTATTATTGGAACGGTTGGCGAAAGTAGACGATTAGAAGCATTAGTTATTGAGCCGATAGACAACGAATTACCATTAACTGGAAAAGTGCACATTCAAGACCGCAGTTGGGGTAATTGGTATAATTTAGATGGAGTGATTAGTTTAGGAACAAGCGGACAATCATTGCGAATGGAAGCGATACAATTGTGGTACGAAGAATTATAATTAAAGTTGGCACGAGCATATAATTTTGTTATAATAAAAACGTGGTAATGGATTACCACAATTCTAGTTCAATTTTTTATCAACTCTTATTTTTTATATTTTTTCGAACTACTGAATAGAGCATTACGCTCTATTTTTTTTATTTTAAAAAATAATGTAAATTTTTTACACACAATAAAAAAATATGTTATAATATATATGTATTATACTTAATGGGAACACAACTAAAATAAAGAGCTTAAAAGTATTAGTTTTGTGATCCTAAAAAAATTTTTTAAATATTTACACACAAAATAAAAAATAGTGGTATAATATATATGTAGTAATCCTTTTGGATCACTAACAAAAAAAATTATTATTAGGAGAAGATATGAAAAATATTATTGAACAAATTACAAAATTAGAAAATGAAAACACAGGTTATGATTACAACATTACTGATTTATTTTTAAATGAAGATAAAGCAAATGAATTAATTGAAAAAATGGAAAATGGAGAAATTGAATTAATTAATGATATTGAATGTTACGACGAAATTATATATACAGACAAATTGAATTGGATTGAATTTAATTATGATTTAAAAACAAAAATAGATAAAGTAAATTATTTAACCAATAGTGACAATTATCAATACGATAAATTTAGAAATTTAATTGTTGAGAATGCGAACACAATTACTGTGCATTACAATGACGAATTAGACTTAGGAATAGTGCGATACGATTTGGATAAAATTATTTTATTCGACAAAGAACACGAAAATCAAATTGATGAAATTTTAAAAAATAAAATTGAAGCATACGTTTTACCAAATTATGATAAAAATGTAATTGAACAAATTATTGAAAAATTATATTGGCAATTTTAATTTTAAATTAAAAAGGAGAATTATGTTTTTAGAATTATTAACAATTGGATTAATTATTGGAGCTCTTGCTTTCAGTGGAGCATTACTGATAATTTTAATTTTAGAATTAATTAAATTAGTTATCGGATTTTGTAAATATTTAAAGTTACAAAAAAAATTAGACGCATTAGGATCACAAGAGCAAGATTTAGATTTTGAAAAATTACAAAATGATTTAGAGCATTGGCAAGGAATTTTAGGAGAATAATGGAACAAACAATTTTTAATTTTGGTACAGACAACACAATTAAAGAATTACAAAAAGCATACGTTAAAATGTTTATAAAAAAAATTAATTTTGAGTTGATGCAAAAAAATTGTTATTTAAATATATTACCTAATTTTTATGATACTTGTTTTGTGTGCGAAGACTGGAAATTTAAAAGAGATTTAACACCCGACGAGAATTTTGTATTTTGGGTGGGTGATAACGTTTTTTTAACTAAACATTATTTAAAAATTATGATAGATTATTTTTTAAAAATGTGAAAATGTGATTTTTTATTTAATGGTAATAAAAATAAATGTGATTTTTTAAAATACCTTAAAACGTCTAAAAATAAAGAGTTTTGAAGATAACATAAAATGTAAATTCACATTATACACATTTTGTCCTTAATTAATATATAATATAAACGTTTATAAAGAATAATATATACTAATAATATATATATATATTTATATATATATATAAAATAATATAATATATTATATAATATAATACTTTAAAATAATATATTAAAAAATAATTATATTAAACGTATTATTATGATATAATAATTATGATTTAAAAAATAAAAGGAGTTGATATTATGAATAACAATGTAGAATTAAATCGTGATAAGTATATCGGTGGTAGCGATTACCCGATTATTACAGGAATTTCTAAATATAAAAAAGTTAATGAATTGGCAGGAGAGAAAGCGGGAATAATTGAGAATACATTCTCAGGAAACGTTTATACTCGCTATGGACAATTTGCTGAACCGATAATAAGAAACTATCTTAACGAAACGTATAATGTTAATTTTCAAGAAGATACATTCTTTGAGAAAGTAGAAGATAGTTTAGAGTTAAGGGGAAACGTTGACGGGTACGATAAAAAATTAAACACTATTTTAGAAATTAAAACAACTAGCGATTTTGAAAAAAATCAAAACGTGTATGAAGCACAAGTGCGCTTTTATCAAAAATTAGTTAAGAATTCAAAAGCATTTATCATTGCATTAGAAAGAACTGATGAAATGTTAGAATTATTTAAGAATAATGAACTTGAAGAATTAGAACAAATCATTCTAGATAAATTAAATAATAATGAATTTGATTATCTGGAATTAAAAAAAGTTTTAACAAAAGAAAAAAAAGAAATTGAAAACAATTGTATTGAGTTTACAAATTTAGTTAATGAAATTGCATTACTCGGAACAATTGAGATTAATCAATTACCACAAGAGTATACAGAATATGCACTTGATATATCAAGAGAGTTTTTAGAATTTAAAAAAATTGAAGAACAACTCAAACAAAAACGCGAACAATTATTTGAACTAATGAGTGAATATAACGTTAAGAGTATTTCAAATGATTATGCAACAATAACGCGAGTTGATCCAAAACAAGATAAGGAATACACAAATTATATTTTAAATAGTGAGATACCACCGCATCAATTAATGGATTTAATAAACAAAAAAATTGTTATTGTAGAAAATAAAAAAAGAAAAGGGGCAAAAGGTTTTGTCAAAATCACTGAAAAAAAATAAAGAGTTGGTGCGAGAATATAACAAAAAATTAAGTTATCACTTATCAAAAGTTGGTGCGTGTTTTGATTTAGATATCAAGGATAATATTATTCTATGTACTGATACAATTAAAATTGAAAAATTAGAAAATGAAATGCCCGAGCAAACGATTATGTTTTTGGAGCGAATAAATTAAAAAACAATTAGGAGTAAAAATGAATAAAAAAGAATTAATGAAAAAAATTATTATGTTTAGTTTAGGAACAATTGCATTAGTAATTTTATTATTACCAGCAATTGACAATTTTAAAACAAAAAATGAATATGAACGACAAAAAAATAAACAAAATGAAATTATGTATAAAAAATACTTTGGGGGGAACAATGATAAATAATGTAGTATTAACAGGACGTCTAACTAAGGACGTTGAATTAAAATATTATAATGGTGAAAAGAGCGTATGTTATTTCACAATTGCCGTTAATCGTAATTATAAAAATGCTAATGGAGATTATGACGCCGATTTTATAAATTGTAAAGCGTATAGAAATACGGCGGAGTATCTAGCAAAATATGTTAATAAAGGCGATTTAGTAGGTGTTGTCGGTAGTATTGAAATTACTGAAAAAGACGGAACGTGGTACACAAACGTAAGTTGTCAAAGTGTACAACGTTTACAAATAGCAAATGAAAATAAAACAGACAAATTAAATAGTTGGGGAGCAATGCCAAATGAAAAAGATAAAGAATTAATAAATGATTTTATGAACTTAGATAACATAAATGAAGACGATTTACCATTTTAAATTAAAGGAGCATTATGCGACTTAAACAAATTACATTATTAGTTGGGACATTATTTATAGCACCAATTGATAATTATTATTTAAAAATAGATAATGAAAAAACAAATGATTATGTTTTAGATTTAAAAGTAGAACCTGAACCACTCAGGATCACAAACGAACCCGAACAACCAAACATAATTTGTAGCGATAACAAATTCTTAACGTATACAAACATTGATAATATAAATTTAAATAATTTTAAATTAAATGATTTTTATATTGATGCAAAAGGTTATGTTAGAGAACAAGGAACAAATGCGATATATGTTGCTATGGGAACAAAATATACAAAAAACAATTACTACACTATCACGACAAGCGATAACCAAACTTTTACTGTTAAAGTTGTTGACATTAAAAGTGATAGACACACAACGAATAAGTGTTATACAACACACGACAATTCAATTGTGGAGTTGTGGTTAACGAATAGAAATAACGACTTTAAGCATTTAGGAAATAGTAAAGTAGTTGGAGTTAGTGTAGTGGAAATTAAGGAGTAAGAATGGAGCAAATTGAAAAAATAATAATAGCAATTGATCCGAGTACTACAGAAACTGGACTTGTACTTTTTAAAAATGAAAAAAATGTTAATGAAGATTTAATAGACGCAAAAGGATTAATTTATAACGCGAAAGGCAAATTATTAAAACGACGTGGTGCTTTTGACCCCGAGATTTTTGCTAATAAATTAGAGTTAATATTTTTAAAAATTAAAAAACAATATAATTATAAAGACGTTGATTTTTATGTCATGCTACCGAAAATGAGTGGAGCATTGAATTACAACACAATTGATAAGTTAAGTAGATTAAGTGGAATAGTACACGGTATCGCATCAACAATGAATTTTAATGTTTTATATGTAAATGAAAACTCGGCACGTTCAAGAGTTTTAAAAAATAGACGTGGTGAAAGTTACAAAGAAAAAGCAATGGAATTGAGCGGATATGATAACGACAATTTAGCAGACGCTTACGTTTTAGGTAAAGCGTTTATTGATTATTATGATAGTGAACGAGAATTATTTAAGGAGTTTTAAATGGAAAATGAAGAATTAAGAAATGAATTATTTAAATTAGGAGTACAAAGATATCGCCCGAATAGAATGTTTAGCGTGTTAATTAAACCAGCAAATAAAAGCATTTTAACAACACGTCAAAAAACTTATTTTAGAGAAAAGATTAATGATGGACGTGGTGCTGGATTAACCGTAAATTTTGTATTAAAAAATAATTTAACACAAAAAACGAAATGGTACTTTTTGGATCAATACGACTTTAAAAGCAAAGTAGATTACAATGCATACGCAAAACAAATTAAAGAAATTAAAAAAGAATACCCAATTTTATTTGATATCATTTATAGTTTCGTAAATGACGAAAGCGGTGTTATAAGTGAGTAAGAAGGTAGAGTATAAAATATTGCAATTGTTAGATTATGCAATTGTGAATAAACCAAAAGGATATACAGTATCATTAACAATTGATACGAACGACAATTATCAAATAAATTTTATTAAGGAGAACAATGAATAATTTAGTGAAAACAAATAACGAAACAATTTTACAATTACAAAATGAAGCAATAAACATTATCCAACCACAAGCGCAAAGTGACAATGAAAGATTATTAACTAATAGTTTATATTATTTAAATGAAGAAACAAAAAAGAATAAACAATTAGGAACAGCAATACAAGCAAATCCTGTTAAATTTGCTATTTACTTAAAAAATTTAATAACATTAGGTGTTGATATATCTCAACGTCAAGCGTATTTTTTACCATATGGAAAAGAAATTACAAGCGTATTAGATTACAAAACTTTAATGGCGCTAATCAAAAAACATACAAACGTTAAAAGCATTGATGCACAATTAGTTTATGAGAACGAAACGTTTCATGTGGAACAAGGGAAAGTAGTTGAACACAGACAAAATCCTTTTGCTAGCAAAGACGAAAAAGGTGCATTAGTTGGTGCTTATAGTATCTTTACATTAGACGATGGAAGCAAAGATTATTATTTTGCTAGTTTAGAAGAAATAAATAAAGTTAAAGAATGTAGTGAAAGTGCGAATAGTAAATATAGTAAATTCTCACCATGGAACAATTGGTACGAAGAAATGGTGAAAAAAACGGTTATTAGAAAAGGAATGAAATTCTATCCAATGATCCTAGACAACGAACAACGTATTGCATTAGATAGTGTAGATAATGACGTTGATTTTAATCTAAATAAAAAACAAAATGTAGTACAACAAAATGTTTGTCCTGAAAAAAAAGAATTATTAGATTATATGAAAGAAAACAATTTAAATGCAAATGAAATTGCCAAAACATATAGATTAACAAAAGAAAGTGAACCGCAAGATTACGCAAAAGCATTGAACGATTTAAAAGAAAAAAACGGAGCAATTGATGTTAGCGAAATTACACCAGAACAATTAGATAAAGAAATGGAAGACATTGCAAACGCAATGAAAATGGAGTAATTATGGTAGATAAAGAATTGTTGTATGACAAGTGCGAGCAAGTATTAGATTTATTAGAAACTTTACGTGATATAGAAATTGACGACGATTATTATCAAAAACCATTACAAGAAATGGACGAAAATTTAGATATCACGATTGATTGGTTAAACCATATGATTGATAATGAAATTGTCGGGCCAAAATAATTAGGAGATACTATACTTGTTATGGGAGTTAGAAAAATGAAAGAACAAGAAACGCTATTGTTAAAAAATGAAGAGCAATGTTATAATTTATGTTTAGAAATATTAGAAAGCAAACCTATGTTTTTGAAAGGAAAAGATTTAGAAAAATACACAGGAATAAATTATAAATATATTTCATTTGCAATTTTAGGATCACAACGAAAAGGACACGTCGGAATTATAAATGTAAAAGGGCGTGGATACGTTGCGACAAAATGGATAATGGAAAATGATAATATTTATCAAGCAGTAAAGCGTCAAGTTAAAGTTTTGGAAAGTGAAGCACTTTATGATTTAAAAGTAGCAAACTTTTTTAGAGAGCAAATGCCTTCATTGAATGATTAAAAACGTCCATAAATAAACGTTTTATGCTATAATATAATTGTATAAAATATTTATGGGAGTAAATAAAGTGATACAAATTATTAAAAGTAAAGAGCAATTAGGAACGTTATTACACATTTACAATAACTCGGATAATATTAAACACTGTGTTGATCAATTAAACATTGCGTTTAACTCTAATTACGAGTTAGGCGAGTGGATAGAGTTTATAGAGTACGCAAAACAATTTAATAAGATATTTAAGTTGGATAAAGCGTATCAAGATAAACTAAATATAGACACACAAATAACGCGAGTTAAAAATAATGTTGTGCGTGCACAAACAAATAGAACACTTACGAGTGTGGGACGAACAGATTATTTAGGTAGCGTTGTATGTGATATCTTAAAAAAAGATTTTAAATTAGAACAAACTAAACCGATTAAAAGTACTTTGAAGAGTGAGAAATTAACGTATGTTTTTTTAAGTGATTTACATTACCGAAACGAAAAAGACAATGAATATATCAATAAAGTATTTAATAGTGTTTATAATGAAACGAGCGGAGACATCCACTTAATCTTAATGGGTGATTTGGTACAGGGAAACTTAAGAATTACTGATATATTAAATGGTGATAGTGATATTATCGCGCAAGTATTAGGCGTTAGTAATTTAATATTAAATAATATTGATATTAAGAGAATTAAAAAAGTATCTATATTAAAAGGTAATCACGACGAGATAAGATTAAATAGTATGAAAGGTAATTACGGAGTATCTAATCCTAATTTATGTTATATTGCTAGCGAAATGATAAACGCTAAATATAAAGGTTTATCAAATGTTTATGACGAATTAGATATTGTGTCTGGAAAGCAAAAGTATCACGTGATACACGGGCATCAATTTAAAGGTGAGAATAAATTAAGACAATACGCTAGTTATACTCCAGACGTTATAACAATACACGCTCATTACCATCATTACTACGTAGACAACAACGTAATCGGATTACCTGCTCTTTGTGATCCTAATGATTATGAAAAGAGTTTAGGTATTAAAGAAGGTAGTAAAGGTTATTTTATTATCAAAGATAATTTTTACAAAAATATCATTATTTAATGGTATAATAAAATTGTATCAGACAACGAGTTTACAATGATACAAAATAACGTTTCCCGCTATGATACAAGTGGGTTATTATAACACTATTTAACACTTTTAGTTTTAGGGTTGACAATAAAACAAAGTTATGCTATAATAATTTACGTAATATAGTTTTAGTGATTTTAGTGTGATTTGACTATATTACAAATGATACTTCATAACAATAATTCTTTTATTGTATATCTCCTAAAGCATACGTCGGGTATTTATTACTCGGCGTTTTTTTATTTAATTTATTTTTTAGTTGACAAGTGTCAATAAAAGTATTATAATATTTGGTGGTTGGTGGTTGAAGGTATTATATTATATATTATATTATAAATTTATATTGATATTTATATTTATTAGTGTTATAATAAAATTAGAATTAATTTATACGTTTATTTTATTATATATTATATATATAATTAAAATTTAACTGAAAGGAGCGTATTGAACAATATTAAAGTAAATTTACAAAAAGTAGACAAAGATAAAGTAAAAGACAAATCTAAAAAAAGTTTTGATTTTACTAATGACGAATTGCAAAAAGTTTTACAACTTTATCGCATGGGTTGTACAGATGTTGAAGTAATGCGCAAGTATGGAATGAGCGAACACCAATTTTATAATTGGAAAAAAAAACCAAGTAGAGTTGATCCTGAACGTACTAACCGAGAATTAATAGAGCAAGCTAAGAATGATATGTATTTATTGCTATACAACAAAGCATTTGACTTAGCACTTAATAAAGATAATGTTCCGATGCTTAAATATGTAATGGCGAATAAACTCGGTTGGAGTGATAAAGTAGAACAAAAAATAGATAGCACGCAAAATGTTAGTATCATTAATAATGATAGTGATGATATAGAATTGTTAAGTGATGTAGTTAAGGAGTAATGAATGAAAACTAAAACAATTAAGATTGAAGAATTAAAACCATATTTAAATAATGCGAAGTTGCACCCGAACAAACAGATAGAGCAATTAAAGAAAAGTATTAATGATTATGGATACATAGCGCCTGTAATTGTTGATAGTGATTATAATATTATTGCGGGTCACGGAAGATATCAAGCATTAAATGAATTAAATTATAAAGAAGTTGAAGTTGTTATCGTTGATAATCTAAGCGAAGATAAAATAAAAGAATATAGATTATTAGATAATAAAATAAATATTAACAGTGATTATTCTAAAAAAGCGTTGGAATTAGAATTATTAGATTTACCGAATTTTGATTACGAGTTTTTTGATTTTAAGATCACAAACATAAACGAAGATTTAGAATTTGATTTTTTAAGTGAAGAAGAATTAAACGAAGTAGATAATAATATTGAAGATAAAGTTCCTGATAATAAATGCGTATGTCCGAAATGTGGTTATTGTTTTGAAAAGTAATATTCGTTATGGTTGGGTTGATAGAAAAGTATGTGAATATGCGTGTAAGAAATGGCATTATTCAAAATGTTGTCCGAGTGGTAAACTTTACGCATTAGGATTTTATGAAGATGATAATTTTATTGGAACAATTATTTTTAGCGGTGGTGCTAATTATAATATGGGTAAGCGTTGGAATTTAAAAACAGATGAAAGCGGAGTATTAGAATTAACGCGAGTAGCATTTAATAATCATAATGAACAAGTGTCACATTTTTTATCAATAGCAATTAAAGAGTTGAAAAAACGTTTACCTGATTTGCAATTACTAATTAGTTATGCGGATATTACTCAAGGACACAAAGGAATTATTTATCGTGCTACTAATTGGTTGTTACTGGAAAAAATAAACGGGCAAGATTATTATTACGTTAATGGAATTAAAACGCACAAGAAAACAATCTACGGACAAATGCAAAATTGGAATAAGAATAATAAGAAACAATATTCTAATCAATTACAATTCGCTAAGGATCACATAAGCGCCGATGCTTATATTGCAAAAGATAAAGGTAAATATAAATATGCTTATCCGCTTAATAAGAAAATGCGTAAACGATTATTAAAGGAGTGTATTCCTTATGATTAAACTTTACGGTGATTTAATTGCACCGATTTATAAACAAGTAGTTGACGCAATTTTAGAAAATAAAAAAAGTAATATTATTCTTAAAGGTGGACGTGGTAGTGCGAAAGGTGATACGATTTATACGTTAGTTGGAATAGTGCTATCACAAAAACCACAAGACGCGTTCGTGTTCGTTCCACAACAAAGCGGGATGCGGCACAAAGTAATAGCACAAGTATCAGACGTTTTAAATAGATTAGGTGTGATACATAAAGTAAGCGGGAGTGTTAATCAAATTGAATTGACTAATGGTAGTTTAATTATTTTCGGTGGACTTGATGCTTCAAAGAAAAGTGTTAACTTAGATATTTCAAAAGGTTATGCTTCAACTAAACCCGACGGATTTCGTTTTTTAATTTTTGATGAATTAGGTGCGACGGAAGATTATCAACGTATCAATAATATTATCAATGGATTTGTTCGTGGTAAAAATAAATATCTTCAAATAATAGAAATATCGAACCCACCAATGAATAAAACGCACTCAATTTATAAGCGATATAAAGAAATGGAACAAAACGAAAACGCGTTAGTATTGCATACGACCGTTTACGATTTACCTGTCAAATGGATTAACGACCGACAAATAAAATATATAGATAGTTTGCGTGAAAATAATAAGCGTGAGTATCAACATTCCATTTTAGGCGAGAGCGTAGGAATGGAAGGGTTAGCATATGAATTTAGCGAAAGTGATATATGGTGTGATCTAGACGAGTACATTGATTATCAAATATTTACCGACGAAGCGACCGTCAACGCTACTACATTTTGTTTATATGGAATTACAGCAAATGGTGACGTTCATTTAATTGATTGTTTTTACCATAGTAGCAAAGACGACGGGAAAAGATATTCGCCAAGTGAGTACGCCGATAAATTTAAAAATTGGATTATTGATTTACAAACTAATTTTAATTTAGACGTTAATCCAAGTAAAGTTATTACAGACGGACTTCCGTTTACAATGGAATTAAAAAAAATCGGAGTTAAAGCACAATCAATCGGGAAATTAAAAGATAGAGCGTTAAGTTATTATCTGTCTAACAAATTAATAATGGAGCGTAGTTTTAAAATAGTGCGTAATAAACATAACAATATTTTTTATGAGCAATTAACAAACGCAACATTGATATTTGATAAGCACGATAAACCATTAGTTGATAAATCAAAAGAAAGCACAAACGATAACGCTTATCATACGCACGCACTAGATACATTTTTATATTTTACATTAGCAAACCAAAAAATTATATTGAAAGGAAAAGAATGGAAATAGATATTTACGAATATACAAAACAAACTATATTAGAAATCCAAAAGTTAGAAAACGGTTGGGTTTCTATTATGGAAGTGAAAAGAAAAATAATAAATAAATTATCAGAAGAACATAATTTAACAACTGATGAAACTAAAAAATTAATATGCGAAAGTTTTAATAATTTATCACAATGGGACGATTACATTTTTGATTATGTGAAGGATCAATTGAATTGTGATATAATGGCGTGTAGTCGTTTAATTGATTTTAGAAAGGAAAAGTAATATGGGATTATTTAGTAAAAAAAATAAAACATTTAATTTTGAAGGATTACCTAATAATTATTTTAATAATGTTGAAGCGGTAACGAGTAGTTCAGTAATTAAGCAAGCATTAAAGAAAAGTAATACATTTGATATTTACAATAATTTATTTGGAGACTTTGTTAAGTTTAATGAAAGCGACAAAAGAAATTGTGTTATCTATGACGTGTTGCAAGAGAACGGAGAATTCTTTACTGAAGAATTTAAAACAAACATTTTAAATAATATTATCAAACGTGTTGTTAGTAATGTAATGGACGATTACACTTTAACAATTAATGGTGAAGAACGAAACGATATTAATATTAGCATCAATGGGAAAACAAAAACATTATTATTGAATGATAAAATGTTATGTAATATTGCGGGTAAATGTTTACTATATAATAAATGTTTTGTATTATTTGATACTGATAAATACGATAATATTATTGACGTAAAATTATTTAATCCTTGGCAAGTTTTTGAGTACAAAGATAAAACCACTTTATTATTATTTGAAAACAACAAACCGATTGTTAAAGAATATCACGAAGATAAAATCGCTACGTATAAACGAAACAATAAAAACGAATGGGAATTGAGTGATACTCAGGATCACAACGTTAATTTTAAATCTATTTATAAAGTGAGTTGTGATTATAATTTAATAAGCGAAGGTGTTCTTGAAACTATCTTATCGCGTAGTTATATAATCAGTGCAATGAATAAAGAAATCTTAACAGGAACACAACAAATATTTAGCGACGCTACTTATACGAATAGTGGTTATCAATATGGACGTTTAGTTTATAGACATATTGATACTCCGGAAATGGCGCAGCTCGGAGATGATAAACCATTTTGGGAAGTCGTTAGTGGAGAAATGCGAAGCGATAAATTTAAAGAAATGTTAGAAATCAATACTGATATTATTGCTAGTAATTTAATGTTAGATAAATTAACAATCGGAATGGAAACTACTCAAACGACCGCAACGGAAATTAGAACAAGAACAATTACAGCTATTAATACAATTAATGATTTAAAAACAAAAATAAATGAAGCAATTAATTTATTATTAAATCAATTTAGCGAACAATTAAATATTAAGTTAACAATTGCACCATATAAAAACAATGATAAATTAACACTAATTGAAATGGGGCAAAAAGCGTTAGCTTCTGGTTGTATGAGCGTTGAACGTGTTGTTGAAATGGTAAACACTAATTTAACAAGTGAACAAAAACTTCATGAAGTATGTTTAGTTAAAATTGAAAATAACAAGAAACTAACGAAAGACGAATACGACTACGCTTATAATACTGGACTAATTGATAGTGGATACGGAGACGCCGAGTTATAATGTATACATATGATAATGGAATTGTTAAACTTGAAAATAAAACACGTAAATTATTTTATGAATTCCAATATAAAGTTACTGATTATGTTTATACTAATGTAGATAATCAAACTATTTTAAGTTATAATGATTTTAGATTACAATGTTTAGCGCTTTTGGATCACAAGACGTTAGATAATATATTTGATAGCTTAGTTAAAGAAAGTAAAAAACAAATTGATGTTACAGCAAAAACATTTGATTTAGAAATTGCTAACGAATTATATTTATATACAAATGAGAAAGTTTACGACGAGTTGTACGAACTCTTTAAAAATAAAATAAATGAAATGATAGATTATTATTATAACGTTTATTTAAATATCAAAAAACAAACGGACGTAGCATTAAATGATAATGTTCTTAATTTATTAACTGAATATTCTTATAGATACGGCGAATTTAATTTTAAAAGATTATTAAATAAATTAGAGCAAGACAATAAAAGCGTTTATGATATATTAGTGAATGTAAATGTTGTATTAGCACAAACAAAACTCAATAGTTTAAAATATCAATATGATAGTTTAAATAAATATCAAAAACAAGTCAAAAGTGAAAGCGGTAAACGTAAATATAATTTATCGGATTATTTAGTAATTGCATTAGTTTATAATATGCGTAGTTTATTTTGGGAAAACATTAAAACAATTTATAAAGATAATGGTGTTCAATTAGTGAAATGGGATAACACAATGCCAAATAAAATGTGTCCGACGTGTCGTGAGTACTATGGTAAAATTTATCTATTAAATGAACTTGAAAAAACACCACCAATGCACGAACGATGTCGTTGTGTTCTAATTCCACAAGACGCTAAGGATTACAGTCAACTTTTTGAAGATAAAAAAATACCGAATAAAAACTTGCGCACTAATTTTGAAAAAAATCTAAAAGACTTGACAAAATAAAATTAATGCGCTATAATTAACTTAGGTTAACGTTGTGCCGTAAACAACGGATTAAAAATTACGTGTTACTTACACGGTTAAAAATAAGGAGACGATAATGGATATAAAAACATTATTAGGAAATATGGCAAATGAAAACGGAGAATTGAATATCAACGAAATTGATTACAATGCAATCGAAAACGAATTCAATAACGAAGTTGGAAAAGTTGCTAAAACAGTACGTGATAAAGAACGTGCAAAAGTTGAAGAGCGAGCAAATGAAATTTCGCAAGTGAAAGTTGACGAATTAGCACAAGCGAATAATGAAGCGAGCGACGCAATAATAAATGAACTAACTCAACGCATTAATAATTTAGAAAATTTAAATGCGGAAAATAAAAAAATGAGCGAGATTGAAAGTTTTAAAAATAGAGCGAAAGCGTTAAATGTTGATCCTATTATTGTTGATACATTAATAAATAGTAATGCGGACGTATCAATGTTTAATGAAGAAACACTTAAAAACTTTAAAAAAACGGATATCGTTGTTGAACAAAAAGAAGACGTTCAAAATGATACATTAGATACAGCAAACGAAGCGCAATTAAAAAGTGAAGCGCAACGTATCTTAGATAAATTTCGCAAATAAAAGATAAAGCAAAACAAAAACATATAAAGGAAAGGAAATAAATATATGGCAACAGATTTAAATTATTTTGGTGGATTATTAGACCAAATGGCAAATGAACGTGTAGATATTAATCGTATGTTTAACACAAATGACCAAAACCCTAACGTTCAAACATCTACATTTTACAAATTAAAAAACATTGAAATCGGAGACACTAACATTGGTGGTTGTGGTTCAGTAGACCAAGAATGTTTAGAAACAATGAGCGCTACTGTAACTGCTGATACTCCATTAGCAAAAAACTTAAGAATTCCTGCTTGTTTTAACGGAATTAGCGGAGTATGGGAACCACAAATCAACGACGCTACATTATATGCTGTATCTACTGCAATGGCTGACTCAAAAATTATTAAAGCAATTGAAAAATTAAAAGGGCAAGCGGTAGATAAAACAGGTTTACAAATTGAACAAAGCGCATTACAAGTTGTAGGGCAAATTGTTGAAACTCTATTAGTAAACGGAGTTGAAGACCCACGCGACATCGTACTATTTGTAACACCACAATTACTACAAAAATTAAGTTTTGAAATTACAAACGTATCAACAAATGGATTTGCACAAGCAACAGGAACAAGTTTACGTGCATTAGGATTTGATAGTATCGAAGGTTACATAATTGATACATTCGGAATTGGTGACGTAGTACGTCTTGAAGGTAAATTAATGAATAACGGTAAAGTACGTAGTGACGACAACCAACACGAATACATTGATATTATCGGATTAAGTAAAGACGACGCACTTTATAAAGTGTATTGTGAAACTCAAACACAATTAGTATTCCAGCCGTTAGGAAGCGACCCAACAGCAATCAAACCATATTATCGTGTAGTAACTGGTGCGTTCATTGGTGCTAACTTATTTAACACTAGCGCATTTTGTTATGGTAAAGGTATGACGCCTGCTTTTGAAGCACATATCGAAGGTGAACACGCTCATCCAAAAGCAAAAGCAACTCAATCTAAATAATAATTTAATTTACGGGTAGGGTAAATAATACCCGCTCGTATTTTTTTTTAAGGACAAAAAATGAAAGTAATAAATTATATTGACGATTACCGAACATATGTTTTAGATCACTTCGGATATGAAACGACGTGTGAAATTCCACAAATAATGACACAAATGCATTTGGCAAAAGAAAAGATACGCAATTGGATAGGTGACGATAATTTTAATAAATGTGTATGTGTGCGTACAAAGGAATTGGATATCATAGAGTATATTTTTGAATTAACATATTATTATACTACTGCTGATTACGGCGAAGATTTACGCAAACTTGAGTTAGCGGTTTATTTAAAATTAAAAAACAATGGATTAATTATTTTATAAAATGGAAAGCAAAACATTTTTAAATATTGATAATTTTAATAAGAAAGTTGACGTTAAATTAAAACAATTTACAGATAAAACTAATCAAATTGCACGTGCTAAATATGTACCCGTTGCAACTGGTAAAACTATGACTAGTTGTAAAGCAACGAAAGTTAGTAAAATGGAATATGCATTATCAAGCAATAATTATGGTGCTAAAACTAACGACCCGACGCGTGGACGTTATGCAAGACGTAAAGCGAATAAAACATATAAAGCGTATGCTGGATACGGACACAAGATACTTGTACCAGCGGGTAAAAATACTAATAAGGTGTTTTGGTTTAATCGTGCAAGTGAAGAATTAAAAGGTAAATTTGATTGGAGTTTACAATGATACAAATTGATAAAACAATGATAAAATTCTTTAAGCATTTTTATCAGGGGTGCGGTATTACGTTTAGTGATCCTGATACTCCGGGACTAATCAATAACATATTTATACCACCCGAAATTTTATTATTAAATAATAATTATAAAAACGTCAACGTTATTTTAACAGTGACTCAAAGTAAAATGACGCCCGACAATTCCAAAATTAAAAAAATGTATGAAATGCTTAATAGTGTTAATTCATTAAATACGTTAATTGATAAAGACAATAACGAATATCACGTTAATGGTATACCAGTATTAACACACGATAAGGAATTACAAGGTACGCGTATTGTCGGAAAAATCGTTGATATTGATTTAATAGAACAATCAGAAAAAAAATCAAAATATAATGTAACGCTATATCTTAAAGCGGTGCAATAGAAAGGAAGCAAATGGCAAAAGAAAATTACGGACTTGATAATTTATTAGAATATCAAAAATGTTTAACGACTTCAAGTACTCAAAAAATTACTGTATTTTTAGGTATCGGAGACGAACCACAATGTAAATACGAAAACATTACTTGGTTTAAATCAGGTGTTGATTTTGATATCACGGAAATTGGGGAAAATATTATCGAAGGATCAATGGATGATCAAACAATTAGTGGTAACTCTCGTGAAGGTGCTGTTAACAACACAATTAAAGAAACTTTAAAAATTAGTATTAAACCAGATTTAAATTCTAAATTATGGAATAGATTAGGTAGTATCTACGCCGAAGACGCATTACAAATGGCGAATGGTGATATTATTAAATCATATATGAATGGTGGGTTCTTCGCTACTATTCGTGCGGAAGGTAAAAACTTAAAACGTGACGTTCAATACGTAAACTTAATCGCTAGTAAATTACCTAACGAAATTTTACAAAATTGGAGCGACGACGAATTAGCGTTTGAAATGGAGTTCCAAAACTGGTTAAATCCAATTATTAAAAATTATGTAGTGCCAAAAGATTACGGAACTCCACCTGGATTAAAATCACCAACAATTAAAGCAAGCGATATTAATGTCACTAAAACTACATTAACAGTAACGCCAACATTAACAAACAATGACAATATCGCTATCAATCAAGACGTTTACGTTCAAGTATTTGATAATGCATTAGACGAATTAATCGGAAGTGCTACAGTGCAAAGTGGAAACGTAGCAACAATTAATGGTGCATTTGACACTATGAAAAATTATAAAATTGTATTAGGATATTTTGTAGCGGAAAATATGCCAGTAAACTCAACAATTGTAAACACAAAATAATAATTTAATTTAAGGAGAAAATAATGGCAATTGAATTTAAAACATTAAAACAACAAAAAACACCGACAATTAAAACAAACAAAGCGTTTGAAAAAAAATACGGTGTTAAGATTGACGAACCATTAACACAAAGTGTTTTGGACGTTGTAAAAGAAAAGGACCGCGCGATACAAAATATCGCAGTTAAAGAAATTAAAAAAATGAATGTTAAGAACGTTGAAGATTTGCAAGACCCAATGAAATTGATATCAGCGTTAAATGACGAACAACTTTTAAAAATAGTTGAAACGGAATTCACGTTCAACGAACAATTAGTGGGCGCTATTAACAATATGGATTTAGACGCTTTAAAGGAACACTT
>OIYQ01000194.1_pt1 | contig 24565 bp, 24 predicted proteins | sample 1588311 | NCBI WGS metagenome assembly OIYQ01 (sample SAMN03283244) | human gut metagenome | biome: human-associated habitat; material: feces | host: Homo sapiens | place: Peru | collected 2012
CGGCACCGGCCTGAATCTGACCGCCGCTGACATCGTCATCCACTACGACCCGTGGTGGAACGTGGCCGCGCAGAACCAGGCCACCGACCGTGCCTACCGCATCGGCCAGCAGAACCCGGTGCAGGTGTACAAGCTCATTGCACAGGATACCATTGAAGAAAAGATCGTTGCATTGCAGCAGGCCAAGCAGTCGCTGGCCGAGACGGTGACGGGCAGCGCCGACGGCGCGATCCTGTCGATGAAGCCGGAAGAGCTGCTGGAGTTGTTGGAGGTGCCGGAACCATGAACTTTGCGATTTTTGCACGGCCGGTCGTGACCATTTACGACCTGACCGAAACGGCGAAGGAAAGCGACGCGGGGGTCGTCTCCACCATCGGGGACGAGGGCTTGTATGGGCAGGTCTGCCAGGTGCGCACGGCCCCCGGCGGCGTGACGGCAGAGGGCGTAATGCTGCCGGAGGAGATGGCTGAGGTGGTCAGCTTTTACGGCTATCACGGCTATGTGTTCGCATCGGAGCTGCAGTTCTGCGGGGAAGCGGAACTGCGGAGCTACCTTGCCGCCGAATGGGTGATGGCGGGCCGCGCGACCGATGTGCTGACCCTGCCCAAGGTGCAGGGCGTCCGGCTGGCAGAGCTGGAACGCGGCGCGGTGCTGCGCCGTCTGCCGGACCCGGAAGCGGAAGCCCACACGGGCTGGGCCAAGGTGGGGCTGGTGGATGGCTGCAGCGGCTATGTCCGGGATGTGGCGCTGGAACCGGTGCGCTTTTCGATGACGGCGGTTTTCACGCAGGAAGCGGGGCGGACCTTTGACGAGGCCCTTGCCAAGGCCGAGGGCTGCAAGCCGGAAGAGCTGGTCCCCCGCGCCATTGACCGCTGGTTCGGCGGCAGCGAGGAGGCGTTCCGCAATGCGCTGGCCGAACAGGCCAAGAAGTATCTGGGCACCGAGTACCGCTGGGGCGGCAAGTCGGGCCGCGGCATCGACTGCTCCGGCCTTGTGAGCAGCGCTTATATGCAGTGCGGCGTCCTCATCTACCGGGATGCAAAGCTCGTGGAGGGCTGGCCGATGCACAAGATCCCGCTGGAACAGGCCAAGCGGGGCGACGCCCTCTATTTTCCCGGCCACATCGCGCTCTATCTGGGCGAGGGGCGGTACATCCACTCCACCGGTGCCGCAGGGAGCGGCGGCGTGGTGCTCAACAGCCTGGACCCGGACGACCCGCTCTACCGGGAAGATCTGGTGAAGAGCCTGTATGCGGTGGGAAGTTTGTTTTGAACCCGCTCCGTCTCGCTCCGCCTGTCAGCTCCCCCGAAGGGGGCGCTTTGGGCAAAGCCGGGAACGCTGCACGGACTGTCAAGACCTCTCCTACAAGGAGAGGCGGCGTTGCGATGCAATGACGGAGAGGTTGTACGAAGGAACGATAGCAGAAAGGACGACACGTTATGAAAGTCTTTGATCTCCATTGTGATACCCTGAGCGAATTGCGCTATGCTGAGCGGCGGGGCGAAGCTAAGAGCTTTGCAACCAATGATCTGCACATTGATCTGGAAAAGCTGCATAGGGGCGACTACATGCTGCAATGCTTTGCCGCTTTTGTGAACCTGAGCGACCCGACCCCCGGCGCAGACCCGCTGGTGACGGCGCTGGAAGAGGTGGATGTGTTCAAGCGGATCATGGCGAAGTATTCCGACCAGATCGCGCCGGTCTACCGCCCGGAGGATATCCGCCGCAACGCGCAGGCCGGAAAGATCAGCGGAATGCTGACCATCGAGGAGGGCGGCTGCTGCAAGGGCAGCCTGGGTGTGCTGCGGCAGATGTATGAGCTGGGCGCCCGCATGATGACCCTGACCTGGAACCACGAAAACGAGCTGGCCAGCCCCAATGTGGTGCCCGGCGGGGGCGGGGACATCTGGCCCTGCAAGCCCAACACCGAGACCGGCCTGAAGGAGCGCGGGTTTGAATTTCTGGCCGAGATGGAGCGCCTGCACATGCGGGTGGAGTGCTCCACAATGTCCGACAAGGGCTTCTGGGACATTGTGGAGCACTCCACCCGCCCCTTTGCGGCCAGCCACTCCAACTGCCGCGCCCTCGCACCCCACTGCCGCAACCTGACCGACGAGATGATCCGCGCCCTCGCCAACAAGGGCGGCCTCGTGGGTCTGAACTACTGCAGCGGCTTCCTCGACAACCAGCCCGAAGAAAAGCTCTGCCGCAGCACCACGGCCCTGATGGCAAAGCATGCGGCCCATTTCAAGCAGGTGGGCGGCATTGAGATCATCGGCCTGGGCAGCGACTTTGACGGCATCGGCGGCAAGCTGGAGATGGGCGACTGCTCCAAACTGCCGCTGCTGGCCGACGCGCTGCGGAAGGAAGGCTTCACCGAGGACGAGGTGGAGCAGATCTTCTTCCGCAACGCCCGGCGCTTCTTCGAGGAAAATCTGTAAATAGAAAGGGAAAGATTCCGAAATGGATAAAAATATGACGCTGGAAAAGCGGATCGCGGCCGAACTGTACTCCTATCAGGGCAAGATGAGCGTTTTTGTGGACGACCTGCAGGGCCGCACGGTCGAGATCGGGGCCGATGAAGCGTTCGAGACGGCCTCGACCATCAAGGCATTCATCCTGGCGGCGCTGTATCTGCAGGTCAGCCGGGGCAAGGCCAGCCTGGACGAGCGCATCACCTACGAGGAGAGCCAGTTCGTGGACGGCTCCGGTATGCTGCGGGCGCTGGGCGTGGGGGCGGCGCTCAAGGTGAAGGACACTGCCACCATGATGATCATCTGCTCGGACAACATCGCCACCAATATGATCATCGACTATCTGGGGCTGGATACGATCAACGCCTGCATCCGGGAGCTGGGCTTTGCCCACACGGTGCTGCACAATCCGCTCCACTTTGACCGCTACCGCGACCTTGGCACCACCACCCCCCGCGATTACGCGGCGCTGTTCGCGCAGGTGGCAAAGGGCACCCTCGTCAGCAGAGAGGCCAGCGCGGAGATGCTGGCCATCTTCCGCCAGCAGCACTACAATACCATGCTGACCCACGATTTCCCGCAGTTCTATCTGGACTGCGAGGAGACCGGCGAACCGGAACGCATCTGGGTGGCCAGCAAGAGCGGCAGCATGAACGCCTGCCGCAACGACGGCGGCATCGTCCACACCCCTTACGGCGAGTATGTCATCGTGCTGATGAACAAAGACTTCCATGATATCATCGAGTACAACGACCACCCCTCCATGGTCTACGGTGCCCGCGTCTCCCGGATGATCCTGGACCAGATCCTGGCCTGCGAGGGCAGACTGTATCTGGACTGACCCGTTCGCGGTGTCCGTCGGCTCCTCCCGGAGGAACCGGCCGTGAAAAACCGAAAAAATATACAACGACGTGAAAAATAGAGGGAAACATGACAGAAAGTATAACGATCTCTCCGCTGATGCTGGTCTTCCTGATGTGCATGACCGGCTTTGCGGGCTTTGTGGACTCGGCAGCAGGCGGCGGTGGACTCATCAGCCTGCCTGCCTACCTGTTTGCGGGCCTCCCGGCCCACTACACCTACGGCACCAACAAATTCAGCGCCGCCTGCGGCACCACCTTTGCCACGGCGCAGTTTTTCCAAAAGGGTGCCATGAACATCAAAGTGGGCCTGCTGGCGGCAGCAGGCAGCTTTGTGGGCAGTGCCCTTGGCTCCCACATCGTGCTGCTGCTCAGCGATGAGGCATTGCGGGCTATGATGCTCGTCATCCTGCCCATCGCGGCGGTGCTCATCCTCTGGCGGCGGAAGCTGCCGGACGAGAACCGGGATGACGGCACGATGAACGCGAAAAAGGCCGTGCTGGCTCTGGCCATCGGTCTGGGCATCGGCCTGTACGATGGCATCTTCGGCCCCGGCACCGGCACCTTTGCCATCATCGCCTTTACCACCCTGATGGGCTTTGACCTGCGCACGGCAGGCGGAAACGCCAAGGTGCTCAACCTTGCCAGCAACTACGCCAGTCTGGTCACCTACCTGATGAACGGGCTGGTGGTCTTCTCGGTGGGTATCCCCTGCGCCGTCAGCGGCATCGTGGGCAACCTGCTGGGGTCGCATTTTGCCCTGAAGAACGGCGCCAAGTTCATCCGCCCCATGATGCTCGTGGTGCTGGTGCTCCTGCTGGGCAAGCTCGTTTCGGACGCGGTGCTGTAAACAAAAAAACGAGGAACTGCACAAAACAGTTCCTCGTTTTTGCGTCTGGGGGTTACAGATCCAGCGTCAGGGTCTTGTCGAAGAAGGCGATGCCGAAGGCGCCGGGGCCGGCGTGGGTGCCGATGACACAGCCGATCTGGCGGACCAGCAGGTCTTCCTGCTGCAGGTTGTCGCGCAGATAGGTCTGGATGGGCGTTACCTCACGGGGGGAGACGGTGTAACCGGCCAGCGCCGGGAAGTCGGAGCTGATGCCGCCCATCTCCTCGATCTTCTTGAACAGGGCCACGTAGGCACCGGGCAGGCCGCGGGCCTTGCCGGCCATGGCGACCTTGCCGTCCTGGATGGTGATCAGGGGCTTGATGCCCAGCATTCCGCCGGCGACGGCTACGGCGGCGGGCAGACGGCCGCCCTTGCGCAGGTACTTCAGGTCGTCGATGGCGGCCACGAGGTGCAGATGCTCCTTGGCGTGCTCCAGAATGGCGGCGATCTGACCAGCCGTTTTGCCGGAGTCCCGCAGCTGGACGGCCAGGCGGACGAGCAGGGCTTCGCTCAGGCAGACGTGGCCGCTGTCCACAAAGAGGACGTTGTCCACATTGGCCATATCAGCGGCCAGCTTGGCGCACTGGTAGGTGCCGGACAGTGCATGGGACAGGAAGATGCCGATGACCTCGTCCCCGGCGGCAGCGGCTTCGAGGAAGAAGTTCTCGAACAGTTCCGGGCTGGGCTGGCTGGTGGTGGGCAGCTTGCGGCACCCGGCCAGGGTCTCATAATAGGCGGAGGGGGTCATGTCTACGCCGTCCCGCAGGACGGTGCCGTCCTCCAGCGTGACGTTCAGGGGGATGACGGTCACGCCCAGCTGCTCGGCTTCGGCGGGCAGGATGTCGGACGCAGAATCGGTGAGAATACGGATCATAAATACAATACCTCCGAGGGTCGTGGCCGTAAAACGACCAATTCATCAGAAAAGTCGTGGGAATTATACCAGATGCAGAGGGAAAAAGTCAATTGTTTGAGCAAAAATTTCTTCGCATTTTCGCAAAACAGTCCCGCGGCTTGCGCAAATGGGGGCGGATGTGGTACAATGTCCGCCGATGGGAGGGCTGTGCGTGAAAGAAAAACAGGAAACGGCCGCGTTCTGGAAAACGTTCGGTCTGGCGGCGCTGCTCTGGGCTGCACTGGCAGCGGGGTCTGAACTGCTGTTTCCGTCGTCGGCTGCGGCCCCGGCGGGGGCGGCGGGCCTCCTGCGCAGCTGTCTGGTGCTGCCGGTGGCGGAGGAACTGGTCTTTCGCGGGGCCGCACTGCGGCTGCTGCGTCCACTGGGGCGGAATGCGGCCATCCTGGGGCAGGCGGTGCTGTTTGCAGCGCTGCACGGCAGTCTGCAGGCCAAAGCGTACGCGCTGGGGATGGGGCTGCTCTTCGGCTGGGCGGCAGACCGGTCGGGAAGCCTTCTGCCCGGCATCCTGCTGCATATCCTGAACAATGGGGCCGTGCTGGCCCGCTGCCTGGCAGAAAGGGGAACATCATGACCGATTATGAACTGATGGGCGCGGCGCTGGCCGAAGCCGAACAGGCCGCTGCGCTGGGCGAAGTACCGGTGGGGGCCGTCATCGCGAAGGATGGCGAGATCATTGCATCGGCCCACAATACGCGGGAGACCGAGAAAAATGCCCTCCACCATGCCGAACTGCTGGCCATCGATGCGGCCTGCAAAAAGCTGGGCGGCTGGCGGCTGTGGCAGTGTGAGCTGTTCGTGACGCTGGAACCCTGCCCCATGTGCAGCGGGGCCATCCTCAACAGCCGCATCCGGCGGGTGGTGTACGGCGCGGCCGATGCCAAGGCCGGGTGCTGCGGCAGTGTGACGGACCTGTTTGCCCTGCCGTTCAACCACCACCCGATGGTGGAGCAGGGCCTGCGGGCCGAGGAAGCCGGAGTACTGCTGCAGGCGTTTTTCAAGGATCTGCGGGTGCGGCTGGCCGCTCGGCCGAAGTGGAAACGGCCCGCACCGCCCGCCGAGAATATGAAGAAACCGTAAAAAAGTGGAAGCTGCGTGAAAAAGCAGGCGGCTTCCACTTTCTTTTTTCGGCAAATTGTGCTATATTATTTAATGGTGTTTTGTCGAAACCCATCTTGCGCACCTGCCTGTCACGCCAAGCGCCGGACTTTGACCGGAAAAGAAATGGACGTTGACCGGGGGCGATGGGCGGCAGAACATCTCCTGCACGGCGCACAGCTGCTGTGCAGAGAACACGACAGGAGGACCATACTCTTGTACGAAGATGAATTTGAACTGACGTTCAATCTGTCGGGCGAGGAGCCGCAGCCGGAACAGGCTGCGCAGGAACCGCCCGCAGCGCCAAAGCCGAAGGCGGCACCGGCAGCAGCTGCAGTGGACGAACCCACCCGGGTGATGGTGCTGGAAAAACCTGCGCCGCAGCCGGTCCCGGAGCCGGAGACGCCAGAACCGCCGCAGCCGGAAAAACCGGCAGCCGAAGAGGCAGCTGCGGCGCGTCCGTCTGCGGGCAATGGCTGGGGCGTTTTGATCTCCGGCGGCGACCGGGGTATCGGTGCGGCTGCGGCCCGGGCGTTTTATGAGGCCGGCTTCCGCGTGGCGGTGCTATACCACAGCAACGCCGAAGCCGCTGCGGCACTGGAAAAGCAGCTGCCCGGCATTACCGCCGTGCAGTGCGATGTGGCGTCCCGCGCCAGCTGCGAGCTTGCGTTCCGCACCGCAGAGCAGGCGCTGGGCCATGTGGATGTACTGGTGAGCAATGCGGGCATTGCCCAGCAGAAGCTGTTCACCGACATCACCCCGGAGGAGTGGCAGCACATGCTGGATGTGAACCTGACCGGTGCATTCCACCTGTGTCAGCTGGCGCTGCCGGGCATGATCCGCCGCAAGGCCGGACGCATCCTGACGGTGAGCAGTATGTGGGGCCAGACCGGCGGCAGCTGCGAAGTGCACTACTCCGCAGCAAAGGCGGGCCTGATCGGCCTGACCAAGGCTTTGGCCAAAGAAGAAGGCCCCAGCGGCATCACAGTGAACTGTGTTGCGCCCGGGGTCATCGATACCGATATGATGGCAGCGTTCACCGCTGAGGATAAGGCGGCGCTGGCCGAGGAGACCCCGGTGGGCCGTCTTGGCAGCGCAGATGAGGTGGCAAGGCTGCTGGTGTTTCTGGCGGGCGAGGATGCCGGTTACATCACCGGACAGGTGTTCGGTGTGAACGGAGGACTTGTGATCTGATGCGCAGGAACACGTTATTACAGGATTTTCCCCGGAGCAAGAAGGAGAGAGCAAAATGGGCATGACTTTAAAGGAACTGTTGACGAAAGGCGAAGGCACCATTTCGGCCAAGGAGGCCAAGGCGCTGGCTGCGCAGTGCAGAATGGATGAGGAAACGCTCTATACCCTTCTGGAAGAACGCGGGATCAAGGTGCTGGAAGAGGACACGGAGCCGATGCTGGATGTGGACAGCATCATGGCGGAGGTGGAGAGCGCCGAGAACAACAACGATGATCTGGGCATCACAGAGGACGAGGACGAGCAGAGCGAGGAGAACCCCGCAGACCTGAAGGCTGCCATGGACGAGCTGCTGGACGACCCCGTGAAGAACTACCTCAAGCAGATCGGTCAGATCCCGCTGCTGAGCGCAGAGCAGGAAGTGGAGCTGAGCCGCCGCATCCATGCCGGTGCCGAAGCAGCACACATCCTTCAGGCAGACCGCATCAAGTACGGTGCGCCGGAGTACATCAAGAAGAACAGCGCCCGCTTCTCGTTCGAAGAGGACGAGAACAGCCGCAGCTACAACGAGGATCTGGACGACGAGGGCGGCGAGAAATCCACCGAGGATGCCGAGGAAAAGGCAGCAGAAGAGAAGGCCGAGGAAGAGATCGAGAACGGCCCTCTGACCGAGGAGCGCCGTCAGGAGCTGCTGAAGACCCGCCGCGACGGCCTGAATGCCCGCCGCAGCCTGAGCGAAGCCAACCTGCGTCTGGTCGTTTCCATCGCCAAGAAGCACGTGGGCCACAATCTGGCATTCCTCGACCTGATCCAGGAGGGCAACATCGGCCTCATCAAGGCCGCTGAAAAGTTCGACTGCGACCGCGGCTTCCGCTTCTCCACCTACGCTACCTGGTGGATCCGTCAGGCCATCACCCGCGCCATCGCAGACCAGGCCCGCACCATCCGCATCCCGGTGCACATGGTCGAGACCATCAACCGGATGCGGCAGGCCACCAACCAGCTGGTCTACCAGAACGGCCACGAGCCCACCCCGGAAGAGCTGGCAAAGGCCATGGATATGAGCGTCGAGCGCGTCCGCGAGATCCAGCGCATGGCGCAGGAGCCGGCCAGCCTGGAAAGCCCCGTCGGTGAGGAAGAAGATTCCTCGCTGGGCGATTTCGTCGCCGACGAGAACGCCGAAGCTCCCGGCAAGGCAGCCGACCGCGCCATGGTAGCCCAGCAGATCAACCAGGCCCTCAAGAGCCTGACCCCCCGTGAGGAAAAGGTCATCCGGCTGCGCTTCGGTCTGGACGATGGCCGCCCCCGCACACTGGAAGAGGTCGGCCGCGATTTCGGCGTCACCCGTGAACGTGTCCGCCAGATCGAGGCCAAGGCCATCCGCAAGCTGCACAGCCGCAAGTGCCTGGCGCTGCTGAACGGTCTGATCGAGTAATAAAAATGAATGCGCCATGCCAGACCCTGTTTTTGATCTGGTATGGCGCGTTTTGCATCTGACAAATGGAGGTGCTTTGGATGAGCTACGGTTGGGCAGCGCTCTTTACGTTGGGCGCATGGCTTGTGGGTCTGTTGTTTGAGAGCGCTTTGAATTGGGGAGATATCGGCCTGCACGTTGTGCTCCCTGTCATCGTGATGGGGTGCTGTGTGATGAAATATATCAAAGACAGCGGACAAACAAAATAATTTGCGCTTTTTTGCAAAAACCTCTTGCCAAGCGGTGCGTTTTATGATAAACTAATTGAGCTGTGATTGTGCTGCTATAGCTCAGTTGGTAGAGCGCATCCTTGGTAAGGATGAGGTCTCCAGTTCGAATCTGGATAGCAGCTCCAGCTCAGGACACCTCGAAGCCGCTCGGCTTTGGGGTGTCTTTTTTTGCTCCCAGAGCAGACGGAACGCATGAAACGCAAGAGCCGCAGGCCCGGTGAGGGTCTGCGGCTCTGCGTTTATGGGAAAGAGGAATCTCAGGAAAGATCAGAATCAGAAATCAACGTCGGTATCGTAGTAGCAGCACTTGAGCAGCTTCTCCATCTCCTCCTGACTGGGCTGGCGAGGATTGGAACCGGTGCAGGCGTCGCCGATGGCGTTCTTGGCGATCTCCGGCAGACGCTCCAGAAAGACTTCCTCCGGAACGAAGCCCTGCTCAGTGGGATAGGAATCCGGGCCGTAGTGCTGGATGCAGTGGGGGATGTTCAGCGCGTCGTTCATGCCGCGCAGGTGTGCGATGAGCAGCTGGACCTTCTCGTCGTCATTGGCACCGCCGAGCTTCATCTCGTCGGCAATGACGCCATAGCGCTTTTTGGCTTCGGGGTCTTTGGCGTTGAACGCGATGACCTTGGGCAGATACATGGCGTTGGCTGCACCATGGATGATGTGTGCGCCGTAGTCTGCAAAGGCAGCGCCAGTCTTGTGGGCCATGGAGTGGACGATGCCCAGCAGCGCATTGGAGAAGGCCATGCCGGCCAGACACTGTGCGTTGTGCATCGAATCACGCTTGGCCATGTCGCCGTTGTAGCTGTCCACCAGATCGCCCTGGATCATCCGGATGGCAAAGATGGCCAGCGGGTCGGTATAATCGCAGTGTGCGGTGGAGACATAAGCCTCAATGGCGTGGGTCATGGCGTCCATGCCGGTGTGTGCGACCAGCTTCTTGGGCATGGTCTCAGCCAGGTCGGGATCGACGATGGCGACGTCCGGGGTGATCTCGAAGTCGGCGATGGGGTACTTGATGCCCTTCTGGTAGTCGGTGATGATGGAGAATGCGGTCACCTCGGTGGCGGTGCCGGAGGTGGAAGAGATGGCGCAGAAGTGTGCCTTGCGGCGCAGCGGCGGGATGCCGAAGACCTTGCACATCTCCTCAAAGGTGATCTCCGGGTACTCGTACTTGATCCACATGGCCTTTGCGGCGTCAATGGGGGAACCGCCGCCCATGGCGATGATCCAGTCCGGCTCGAACTTCAGCATGGCCTCGGCACCGCGCATGACGGTCTCGACCGAGGGGTCCGGCTCGATGCCTTCAAACAGCTCGACTTCCATGCCGGCTTCCTTCAGGTAGCTGACCGCACGGTCCAGGAAACCGAACCGCTTCATGGAGCCGCCGCCTACACAGATCATGGCCTTTTTGCCGGTGAAGGACTTCAGGGCTTCCAGCGCGCCCTTGCCGTGGTACAGATCGCGGGGAAGAGTAAAACGTGCCATAGGAATCTACCTCCAAATCAATTTGCTCTGAAATCGTTACGAAAATAACCAATTTGCTTAAACAAATTATACCGCAAACTGTTGAAAATTTCAATGAGCGGAATGGAGAAAGAAGCGCCGTGTTTTGGGCATTTTGATGAACTGCGGAAAACAAAAAAACCACCTGAATCCAAAGGATTCAAGTGGCTTCGCTGTGGAGCTGCTATCCAGATTCGAACTGGAGACCTCATCCTTACCAAGGATGCGCTCTACCAACTGAGCTATAGCAGCAAATGGCGACCCGGATCGGGCTCGAACCGACGACCCCCAGCGTGACAGGCTGGTGCTCTAACCAACTGAGCTACCGGGCCATGATCGCTCAAGTTCGCGGCTGTTCACCGCCGGAACGTGCTTTATTATACCCGAAGAATGACTTCTTGTCAAGCAGAAATCTACAAAAACCGCAAAAAACTTTTCGGGAGAACAGAGAAAGCCGCCCGCAGGCTGAAAATGGGCAAAACAAAACGTCCGGAACGATTGCTCCGGACGTTTGTGGCAGGGGTAGTAAGTCTCGAACTCACGGCACGCGGTTTTGGAGACCGCTGCTCTACCAACTGAGCTATACCCCTAGATCTGTGCTGCATTTTCTGAATGCTTGATTATTATATAAGATTCAGCGTAAAATGTCAAGCACATTTTTTCAATTTTTTGAATTGCAGCCGCAGCAGCCGTCGCTGGCAGAGGGCAGGCTCCGGGCCAGCTGTTCCAGCGTTACGCTGTCGATATACTGGTTGATGACATCGTCCAGCCCGCTCCAAAAGGGCAGGGTGAAGCACTGCTCGGACATGGGGCACTCGTTGGTCTCGCTGCCCAGGCAGGGGATGGGGGCCACGCTGCCCTCGATGGCGCGGAGGATCTCCCCGGCGGTGTAGTCGGCGGGAGCCTTGGTCAGGCGGTAGCCGCCCTGGCTGCCGCGCTCGCTCTTGACAAGGCCGACCCGTGCCAGCGGCGTGACGATCTGTTCCAGATATTTCAGGCTGAGGTTCTGGCGCTCGCTGATCTCCTTCAGCGGGACGGTGGTGCCCGGCGCATAGCGGGCCAGTTCAGCCATCAGCCGCAGCGCATAGCGGCTTTTTGTCGAAAACTTCATAGCGATCTCTCCTTGTTCGTTTTCTTAGTATAACACGCCAAACCGATTTTGAAAAGTGAAAACGCGGCTTTCTCTTGTCGAAACAAAAAAGGTCTGGTATCATATAATAGAGAAAGTATGAGATCAGGAGATGAACCTATGATAGAGAAGATCGAACCGGCCGCAGCCATCCGCCTGCTGGATGCAGGCAAAGCGACTGCGGTGGACGTCCGGGAACCGGACGAGTTTGCGGTGGGGCACATTCCGGGAGCAAAGCTCCTGCCGCTGGGCGAGGTGCTGAGCCGTGCGGCAGAGGTCCTGCCCGACAAGAATGCCCCCTGGCTGATCTACTGCCGCACCGGCCGCCGCAGCGCCGATGCCGTGCAGAAGCTGGAAAGCCTCGGCTACACCAACCTTTACGATCTGGGCGGCATTCTGAGCTGGCCGTATGAGATCGAAGGCGATTTTGAGGGACACTTCTAAGGAAACTGTGGAAACAGTACTCTTTTGCGCGCCAAAAGAGTACCAGAAAAGCGCCCGCTCCGCCAGAGCCTCTCCTACCAGGAGAGGTGGCATTGCGAAGCAATGACGGAGAGGTTGTACGAAGGAAACGGAGAGAAAGGGGATGTGCTGCGATGTCTTTTGCAGCGAGAGATTTTGCCGGCAACCACTGCGGCTGCCGGTATCAGCAGGACTACCGCCCGACGCTGGGGCGGGACGGCAAAAAGGAGTCCGGTACGCTGGAGGTCATCAAATTTTACTACGATGGTGCCATCCGCTTCGAGCAGCACTGCTACGGCGAGGCTGCGACCTTCGTGTTCGGCGTCTGGGCGTCCGGTATGGACGAGGACGGCACCCTGCACTGGGTGCTGCCTGACCGCCGGAAGAGCTACTACGACGAGGCGTATCTGCCCAAAAAACTGGACCGCGTGGATGAAGCCGGAAACCTCTACTTTGATGGCTCGAAATTTCCGTGGAAGCTGGCAGATGATTTTGAGGAAGACAAGCGCTGGGGCTATCCCCGCTGGAAGGTGCTGCTGGGCAGGCTGACCGGCAAAGGAAAAGGCTGAATTGTAAAAAAATCCGGAATTTCTGCAATTCATATTGACATAGTGGGAATACTAGGGTATAAATAGAGAGCGAAGTATTCATTCGGGCGAAAATTGGCCCGATGTTATCCGAGGAAAGGACAGGATCCCTATGGAAATTTCTGAAAAAGTTGTCTATCTGGACAACGCTGCGACCACGGCCTGCGCTCCCGAAGTGCTGGCTGTGATGACCGAGGCGCTGAGCGGCGCCTGCGGCAACCCCAGCAGCCATTACAGCGTCGGCTACGAAGCAAAAGAATTTGTGGATACCGGCCGCGCACAGGTGGCCAAGGCCATCAACGCTGCCCCGGCCGAGATCTTCTTCACCGGCTGCGGCTCAGAAGCCGACAACTGGGCTGTGAAGGGCACCGCCTTCACCAAGGCGCGCCAGAATAAAAAACACCTCATCACCAGCGCCTTCGAGCACCATGCCATCATGCACAGCATGGCTTCTCTGGAGCGCATGGGATTTGAAGTCACCTATATCAAACCCACCGCCGAGGGCTACATCCGCCCGGAGGATGTCGAGGCTGCGATCCGCCCCGATACCGCTCTGGTCAGCATCATGATGGCCAACAACGAGATCGGCACCATCCAGCCCATCAAGGAGATCGCGGAGATTGCCCACAAGCACGGCGTCTGGATGCACACCGATGCGGTGCAGGCTGTGGGTGCCATCCCTGTGGACGTCAAGGAGCTGGGCGTGGATATGCTGTCCATGAGTGCCCACAAGTTCAACGGCCCCAAGGGCATGGGCGCACTGTACTGCAAGAAGGGCGTCTGGCCCCAGAACCTCATCGACGGCGGCAGCCAGGAGGCCCGCCACCGCGCCGGTACTGAGAACGTCGCCGGCATCGCCGGTATGGGCAAGGCGCTGGAGATGGCCACGGCCAATCTGGAAGAGCGGATGGCCCACGAGCAGCAGCTGCGGGACTACGTCATCCACCGCATCCTGAAGAACATCCCCGAAGCCCGCCTGAACGGCGGTCTGGAGCACCGCCTGCCCGGCAACGTGAACATCAGCTTCCCCGGCCTGGAGGGTGAGACCATTCTGCTGGACCTGGATATGCACAACATCTGTGCTTCGACCGGTTCTGCCTGCAACTCGGACAGCCTGGACCCCAGCCATGTTCTGCTGAGCATCGGTGTGCCGGAAGAGATCGGCCACGGTTCCATGCGGTTCACGTTCGGCCCGCAGAATACCATGGAAGAAGCAGAGTATCTGTGTGACGTGCTGGAGGAGGTCATCCCCCGCCGCCGCGCAATGAGTTGTATGTGGCTGCAGGGCCAGAACAAGGCCCGTCAGTTCAGCCTGAAGGGAGAGCAGTAAAAATGGCAAGTATGTATAGTGCAAAGGTCATGGAGCATTTCGCAAATCCGCACAATGTCGGTGAGATCCCCGACGCCAACGGCGTGGGCGAGGTCGGCAACCCCAAGTGCGGCGACATCATGCGCATGTACCTGAAGATCGAGAACAACGTCATCGTTGATGTCAAGTTCCTCACCTTCGGCTGCGGTGCCGCCATCGCCACCAGCAGCATGGCCACCGACCTCATCAAGGGCAAGACCATCGAAGAGGCCCTCAAGCTGACCAACAAGGCCGTTGTGGAAGCTCTGGAAGGTCTGCCTCCCATCAAGGTCCACTGCTCGGTCCTGGCCGAGCAGGCCGTCAAGGCTGCTCTGTCCGACTACTACCGCCGTCAGGGCATCGACCCGGAACCCATCGTCGGCAAGCTGGAAGAGGACTGCGAGCATTGCGAGAGCTGCGGGAAGTAACACACCCTGCATCCTGAAACGCCTGCGAAGAGAGAAAACAACAAAAGCTGGACTGCGTTTGCAGTCCAGCTTTTGTTTGTTATCACGTTTGAGTTACTCAGCCTTGGAAGCCTCAGCAGGCTTTGCAGCCGCAGGTGCTGCGGGCTTCACGACCGGCTTCGGGGGATACGGATCGTCCTTCAGCGGGAAGAGGATGATCTTCTTCGGGCACTTCTGGGCGCACATACCGCAGCCCTTGCACTTGTCGTAGTCCACACGGGCCACGCCGTCCACAACATGGATGGCGTCGAACTTACAGGTGCGCTCACACATGCCGCAGGCGATGCAGGAAGTGGTGCAGGCCTTCATGGCAACAGGGCCCTTGTCCTGGTTGGAGCACATGACCACCGGCTTGCGGGGGCCGCCAGCGTCGATCAGGATGACCTTCTTGGGGCAGATGTTGGCGCAGGCACCGCAGCCGGTGCACTTGTCCTTGTCCACCTTTGCCACGCCGTCCACGATGTGGATGGCGTCGAACTTACAGACCTTGGTGCAGTCGCCCAGACCGACACAGGCGAAGGTGCAGGTCTTGGGGCCGCCGTACAGCGCCGCAGCCGCAGCGCAGCTCTGGATGCCGGTGTAATCGTAGCTGGGCTTGCAGTGCTCAGAGTTGCCCTGGCACTGGACCACAGCCTTCTTTTCGACCGCACTGGCCTCACCGCCCATGATCTTGGCGATGGCAGCAGCAGCCTTGGGGCCGCCGGGTGCGCACTTGTCGCAGGCCACGCCGTCCATGACGACGGCCTTGGCGTAGTCAGAGCAGCCTGCGTAGCCGCAGCCGCCGCAGTTTGCGCCAGCCAGACAGGAGGCAACTTCTTCAATGCGGGGATCTTCCTCCACGGCCATGAACTTGGCGGCAGCGACCAGAATGATCGCGCCTACCGCGCCCACGATGGTGCAGAGGATAACAGCCGATGCAATATTCATAGTTCTGTTTCCTCCTTTACAGCGTCACGTTGAACAGGTTCTCGACCAGACCGCCAAAGCCCATGAAGGACAGGCTGGTGATGGCCGCTGCGATCAGCGTGATGGGCAGGCCCTTGAAGGGTGCCGGGGGATCGCAGGCTTCCACGCGCTTGCGCACGCCACTGAACATGACCATGGCCAGCATGAAGCCGACGCCTGCGCCCACAGCGCAGACCAGAGCCTCAACGTAGGCGGCTGCAAAGCCCAGGGTGGCAACGTCAGCACCGTAGTCGTCCACGACCAGGATGGTGACAGCCAGCACGCAGCAGTTGGTGGTGATCAGGGGCAGGTAAACGCCCAGAGAGTTGTACAGAGCGACAACGTACTTTTTCAGGAAGATCTCGATGAACTGGACCAGAACGGCGATGACCAGGATGAAGACGATGGTCTGCAGGTAGCTCAGGCCAGCGGGGTCCAGAATGAAGATCTGCAGCGGGAAGGTGACAGCCGTTGCCACCAGCATGACGAAGATAACAGCACCGGACATGCCCAGCGAGGAGTCCAGCTTTTTGGAAACGCCCAGGAACGGGCAGATGCCATAGAACTTCACCAGCACGTAGTTGTTGACCAGGATCATGCTGAAGAAGATCGCAGCGAGTTTAACGAGCATCTTATTCCGCCTCCTTCTTCAGATTGTCAAGGTCACAGCAGCTCTTGCGCTCAATGCGGGCGTCCAGCTTGCCTTCCAGCCAGATGCAGCCGGCCATCAGGACACCGTAGCAGAAGAATGCGCCGGGGGCCTGGGTCATAATGCTCATCTTGGCCATGCTCTCCGGAAGGACGGTGAAGCCCAGCCAGGTGCCGCTGCCCAGGATCTCACGGATGGAGGCCATCAGGGTAACGGTCAGGGTGTAGCCGATGCCCATGCCGATGCCGTCCAGAGCGGAATCGACCACGCTGTTCTTGCAGGCGAACATCTCGGCACGGCCGAGGATGATGCAGTTGACGACGATCAGGGGCAGGAAGACGCCCAGTGCGGTGTACAGGCTCTCCATGTAGGCGTGCATCACCATCTGAACGATGGTCACGAAGCCTGCGATGATGACGATGTAGCAGGGCAGATGGACCTTTGCGGGGATCACGTTGCGCAGCAGCGAGATCAGGATGTTGGAGCAGACCAGCACGAAGGTGAAGGCCGCGCCCATGCCCAGTGCGCTGGAAACAGCCGTGGTAACGGCCAGGCACGAGCAGGTGCCCAGGACCAGACGCAGAACGGGGTTCTCTTTGATGATGCCGTTGGTAAGGATGCTTACCTTGGACTTGTTTTCGTTTGCCATTTCTTACCAACCTCCTTTATGCCAGCTCATTGTAGCAGTTGATGCAGTCATTGATGGCAGCAAACAGAGCCTTGGAAGAGATCGTAGCGCCGCTGTAAGCGTCGTAGCCCTGGCCCAGGGTGATGTTCTGGGTGCCGTCCATGCCGTCGAACTGCGCCAGGAAGCTGTCCGTTGCGACATTGCTGCCGATGCCCTTGGTCTGGGTCGAAGCGTCCACCCAGATGCCGGTGACGGTGCCATTGGTATCAAAGCCCATGATGACGGACAGGATGCCGCCGTCGAAGCCCTTTTCCTCTGCCTTGATGGCGATGCTGCCATCGGTGGCCTTGACCACGCCCGTCACGTTCTCCGTGCTGAAGTCGGTCACCTCGTCCAGGTCGGATGCGCTGGCAACGGTGGGCATGACATCCACATAGGCTGCCAGAGTCGCAGCCTTCTGGTTCTCCTCAATGATGGGAGCCGTAAAGGAGTTCACCAGTGCAAGCAGCAGGCTGACGACCAGAGCAATGACGCTCAGGACGACGACCGGCTTGACGGTGCTCTCCCAGGTAGAATTCTTACTCATTTGCCAGCACCCTCCTTTGCTTTCTTGGCAGGCTTGACATAGCCATAAGGAGTCTGACGGGTCCAGTCGTTGATGAAGGGGACCCACAGGTTCATGAACAGCAGAGCGAAGGAAACGCCCTCGGCGTAGCTGCCCCACTGACGGATGGCGAAGGTGACGATGCCCAGGCACAGGCCGTAGATCAGCTTGCCCTTCAGGGTGAAGGGGCTGGTGACATAGTCGGTCGCCATGAAGACGGCACCGAACATCAGGCCGCCGGACAGGATGCCGACCAGAGCGCCGTGCAGGCTGCCGGTGGAGATGAGGTAGAAGACGAACATGCTGCCGATGTAAGAAGCGGGGATGGCGATGCTGATGGTCTTGGTGGCCACCAGATAGATCAGGCCCAGCACGATGGCCAGAGCGCAGGTCTCACCCAGAACACCGCCGTGCACACCCATAAACAGGTCCAGCAGGCTCAGCTTGGAGGTATCTGCCACGGCCAGCGGGGTCGCGCTGGACAGCTGGTCCACCGCTGCGTCGGGGTAGACCCACTTGTTCATCGAACCGGCAAAGCTGATGAACAGCACGATACGGCCGACCAGTGCGGGGTTGGCAAAGTTCATGCCGATGCCGCCGAACAGCTGCTTGACCACCACGATGGCCACCAGGTCACCAACGATGAGCTGGCCCAGAGGCATGCCGACGGGCACGTTCAGCGCCAGGATGATGCCGGTGACGACTGCGGACAGGTCGCCGATGGGGTTGGGCTTCTTGAGCAGCTTGCAGTACAGCCACTCAAAGGCCACACAGGCCACGACGGACACCGCCGTGACCAGCAGGGCACGCCAGCCGAAAATGATTGCAGAGGCGACCACGCAGGGGGTCAGGGCGACGATCACGTTGGCCATCAGGCTGGTGGTCGTCTCCTCCGAGCGCAGGTGCGGGGAGGCCGAAACAATAAGCCGAGTATCCATTACTTATTGCCTCCTTTTTTGATTTCACCAAGGTAGAACGCCTTTGCCAGACCCATCATCTGGGTGCAGGGACGCTTTGCCGGGCAGACGAACGAGCAGGAGCCGCAGTTGAAGCAGTAATCCACATGCAGCTTGCCCAGCTCCTGAACATCGCGGGCGGCGTAAGCCTGATTGACTTCCACCGGCTCCAGACCCATCGGGCAATACTCGACGCAGCGGCCGCAGCGGATGCAGGGAGAGACCGGTGCAGGCTGTGCAGCGGTGTCGCTCAGCATGATGAGGCCGGAGGTGGTCTTGGTGGTGGGGTAGCTCAGGTTCTCGACAGCGGGGCCCATCATGGCACCGCCGGCGACCACCTTGCCCAGCTTGACGCCGCCCTTGACACCGGCAGCGTTCAGCACATCCTCATAGGCAGTGCCCACGGGGACGATCAGGTTCTGGGGCTTTGCGCAGGCATCGCCGTCCACGGTGATGCAGCGGCTGACCACCGGCATACCGGTCGCCAGATACTTGCCCAGGGTGGAGACGCTGGTCACGTTCATGACGATGGCGCCTGCATCGGCGGGCAGACCGCCGTGCGGAACCTCGCGGCCCAGGCACTTCTCGATCAGGATCAGCTCGGCACCGGTGCCGTAGACGCTGGGCAGCGGCTTGACCTCGATCGCAGGCTTGTCCTTGGTCTTCTGGCACAGCAGGTCGATGCACTCCGGCTTGTTGTTCTCGATGCCGATGACGCACTTCGGGATGCCGACGTACTTCAGCACGGCCTCGATGCCGCGAATGATATCATCGCTGCAGTTCAGCATCTCCTGGGTATCGCTGGTCAGCCACACTTCGCACTCGGAAGCGTTGATGAGCAGGGTATCCACCGGAGGCTTGGGCTGGAGCTTGACGTCGGTCGGGAAGCCTGCGCCGCCCAGACCGACCAGACCGCACTCACGCACGGCTGCCAGGAAGCTGGCCTTATCGGTCACTTCCGGGGCCTTGACGGCGGGGTCAACGGTCTGCTTGCCATCGGTCTTGATGACGACGGAGTCGCACATCCGGCCGTTGGACAGACGGAACGGTTCCACGGCAGCCACGGTGCCGGAAACACTGGAGTGGATATTTGCAGAGACAAAACCGCCTGCTTCACCGATCTTGGTGCCGACAAACACTTCGTCGCCTTTTTTGACCAGGGCTTTCGCCGGGGCGCCGATGTGCTGGCTCATCAGGATGCGTACCTGCGCGGGCAGAGGCATCGGGACTGGTTTGCTTGCAGCAGTTGCTTTGTCATGCGGCGTATGCGCGCCAAGCGCCGCACGTTTCAGCTTGTTCAACATGGAATTAAATCCCCCATTCTGCTTGAATTGCCTTCCCCGGCTTTCGTGCGGGCGCACGGGGGCCAGGGACGGCAGCTGCTTGACACGTTTATTGTATCATGTTGCATCCCGAAGTTCAACGACAACTGAGCCAAAATGATGCAAATTCCTGAATTTTCTTTGCTGATTTTGCTAATTAGGCAAGACTAACCCTTGACATTTTTGTAACGTTCTTCCAAAATACGGACGTTTGCGTTTCGGCATCGAATATGATATACTACCTATAATAACTTCTGTGGAGCTGGTCTTGCTCCCACTGATGCCATACCCGCCAAGGAGGATCAAACGATGAAAGTTCTCAAAGCTCTGCTTGCTGTGTTCACGTTCTTAGCTGCCGCGCTGACCTGCGCATTGCTCTTTGTGCAGGAAAAACATGCTCCCCGTTATATCCAGATCTATACCGGCGAGCACGACTGAGCCGCCGATCCAACAAAAACAGCCGCCGTGCAGTGAAAACTGCACGGCGGCTGTTTCGTTATGTTATGCGTTTATCGCAGAACGATCTCGTCGTTCTCGGCGTCCACGGTCAGGCTGCTGCCCGAAGCGAGGGTGCCGTCGATGATCTTCTCGGCGGCGGGGTCCTCCACGGCCTTGCGGATGACGCGGCGCAGGTCGCGCGCACCGAATTTGCCGCCCTGGCTTTTGACGACCAGCGCATGGAGGGCTGCCGGGGTGTAGCTGTACCGGATGCCCTTGGCCTCCATGCTGGGCTTGTATTCATCCAGCATGAGGGCGGCGATGCCTTCCAGCGTCTCCTGCCCCAGCGGTCTGAAGGTGATGACCTCGTCCACGCGGCCCAGAAATTCCGGGCGGAGGAATTGGCTCAGGGCCTTGCGGCTCTTTTCCTCGCTGAGCTGGTCCTGGCTCTTGTTGAAGCCCAGACCGGCGGTGGATTGGTCGCTGCTGCCCGCGTTGGAGGTCATGCAGATGACGGTGTTGGAGAAATCGACCGTCCGGCCCTGGGCGTCGTTGATCTTGCCCTCGTCCAGGATCTGGAGCAGGATGTTCATGACGTCGGGGTGGGCTTTTTCGATCTCATCGAACAGCACGACGCTGTAGGGGCGGCGGCGGACCTTTTCGGTCAGCTGACCAGCCTCCTCGTAGCCCACATAGCCCGGAGGCGAACCGATCATGCGGGACACCGCATATTTTTCCATATATTCGCTCATATCGAGGCGGATGAGCGGGTCCGGCCCGTCGAAGAGCTGGCTGGCCAGCTGCTTGACCAGCTCGGTTTTGCCGACGCCGGTAGGGCCGACAAAGATGAAGCTGGCGGGGCGGCGTCGGCCGGACAGGTCGGCGCGGCTGCGCTTGACGGCCTGTGCCACCAGATGGACGGCCTCGTCCTGCCCGATGATCTTCTTTTTCAGTTCGCTTTCCAGGCTGGCGAGCTTGGCGTACTCGGTCTCCCGGATCTTCACGGCGGGGATGCCGGTCCACAGCTCGATGACCTTGGCCACATCGTCCATGGTCACCTGGATCGCGCTGGCAGCGGCCTGCTTTGCGGGCAGCTCGCTCTCCAGCTGGGCCATCCGGGTCTTCCGCTCGGCCACCCGCTCATAGTCGATGGGTTCGTTGACGTCGGCGTTCTCCATCTCGGCTTCTTCCTGCCGGAGGGCGTCCAGCTCCTTCTGCATTTCGAGGTACTCCGAGATGACCGGATGGGCCAGATTGCAGCAGGCGCAGGCCTCGTCCAGCAGGTCGATGGCCTTATCGGGCAGGTAGCGGTCGGTGATGTACCGTTCGCTCAGGGTGACGGCTGCACTCAGCACATCGGCGGGCACCTGCACATGGTGGTGCTCCTCGTAGTAGTGCTTGATGCCGTTCATCACGGCCAGCGTATCGGAGACGCTGGGCTCCTCCACCCGCACGGGCTGGAAGCGGCGCTCCAAGGCCTGGTCCTTCTCGATATACTTGCGGTACTCGTTGAAGGTCGTGGCACCGATGACCTGGATCTCGCCGCGGGAGAGGGCAGGCTTCAGGATGTTGCCCGCGTTCATGGCACCCTCGCTCTCACCGGCAGAGGTGATGGTGTGGATCTCGTCGATGAACAGGATGACGTTTCCGGCGGCCTTGACCTCGCTCAGCAGGCCCTTGACCCGCTGCTCGAACTGGCCGCGGAACTGCGTACCTGCCACAAGGCTGGTCAGGTCCAGCAGATAGATCTCCTTATCCTTCAGCCCGGCGGGCACCTCGCCTCTGGCGATGCGCTCGGCGATGCCCTCCGCGATGGCGGTCTTGCCGACACCGGCTTCGCCGATGAGGCAGGGGTTGTTCTTCTGGCGGCGGCTCAGAATCTGGATGGTGCGGTAGATCTCACGGTCGCGGCCGATGATGTCGTCCAGCCGGCCCTCCCGCGCCTTGCGGGTCAGGTTCTCGCAGTAGGTGTCCAGAAATTTGCGGCGGGGCGGCTTTTTGCCGTTCCTGCCGGGCTTTTTATCTCCCTTGGGGGCCTCCTGCGTGCCGCCGTTCATGCTCAGGGGGAAGGTCGCGCTGGAGCCGGGCATCAGGTCCTCGTCCCCGTCGTCGTCCTCCCGCGGCTGGCCCATGTTCATCATCATCGAGAACGGATTCATGGAGCCGGAGCCGTCGCCCAGCTCCTGCATCATGTTTTCCATCCGGTCTTCCATGTTGTCCATGTCCTCGTCCGACATGCCGAACTGCTTCATCAGATCCTCCACCGGCTTGATGTGCAGCTCGCGGGCACAATGCAGGCAGTACCCCTCGTTTTTCATCTGGCCGTTCTCCATCCGTTGGACGAAGATGATGGCCGGACGCTTTTGGCATCGAATGCAGACCATAGTTCCTCCTTCAGGTCCCACCCGTTTACAGGAACGGGTTGAACAAATTGAATGCTTTATAGTAAAGGCTGCTGCTCATCACAGTGTCGTTGAGCACCGTGAGATTGCCGCCGGTAATGACGATGATGGCCCAGACCACGCAGAGCACCAGATAGATGTCCACCAGGCTGGCCAGTGCGCCCACCGTATAGCCCAGCCCGCGGTTGACGGTGCCGATGACGGGCAGCTTGTTCACCAGCCCCAGCACCGTGACCAGCAGGCTGACGAGCATCCGCAGCAGGGCGAATGCCACGAAGAACAGCACCAGCGAGATCACCGGCGTCAGCAGCGGGGCCAGCACTTTCTGGACGATGACGTCGGCCAGAAGGACGGCGTTGTCGTTGAGCACGGCGGAGATGGAGCGCTCGCAGGCCTCCACGATGGAAGCCCGGAAGCTCTCCGGCAGAAACCCCGCGTACCGGGCTGCGATGCCGGAGAGGCTGACAGCCCCTTCTGCCGAGATGCTGGCGGCGATCTGGTCCCGGAAGCTGCCGGCAAAGAACCGCTCGAACACCTGCCCGGCGGCCCAGCCGGAAAACTGCCGGGCCCCGAACAGGCTGATGAGATTGCCCGTCAGCTGCACGACCCCCGCCAAGAAGCCCTTGCGGGCGTAACGGATGGCCAGAACGAGCCAGACCACCGTACATAGGATATCAAAAATAAATGACGGATTCTTGAACATACAACATGATCCTTGTTACTTTCTGCCGCAGAGTGCCAATCAAATCGCATTCTCCCCTCGCTCCAAAGCCCTTACTCCTGCGGCGGCTCCAGCACCTGCGCCGTATTGCCGCTGAACAGCAGCAGCTCTTTGGCGTCGGCCAGAAGTGCCTGGGGCTTGGCCGCAAGGGTCTGGCTCCACTGCCGCTCGCCGGAGACATTGCAGCACTCCACCCCGCTGTCGGACAGCAGATAGAACAGGCTGCCCGCCCGGACGATGGCGTTGGCCGATGCCACTGAGCCGCTGAACTGGACGTTCAGGTTTTTGTCCAGCAGCACAGTCTGATGCAGCTGGCCGGATCCCAGCAGCAGGGCGATATTGCCCGCTGCATCCACCGAGACGTCCTTCAGGGTGTTCCCGGCGAACTCGTAGGCTGCGCGCTCGCCGCCGCCCGCGTTGTAGAGCACGACGCGGGTGTCGTACACGGCCAGGAGGGTGGACGCCGAGGTCCAGCCCAGCCACTGGGGCACACCGCTCTGGTTCGCGATGCTCACAGGGTCCCCCGATGCCAGATTGATGAGGTAAAGATTCGTCATCATCTGGCCGCCGCTGGCTGTGACGGCGGCCGCCGCCAGCTTCCGGCTGTCGGGTGAGAAAGCCATCCGCAGCGGGGTGCCGTCGTTGGAACTCATGCTCCAGCGCAGCACTTCTTCCATGTTGGCGTTGTAGACCAGCAACTTCGCCATGGCGCTGATGTCCTCTGTGACCACGGCCAGATTGCCGTTGTCGGCCACTGCGCAGAGGAAGATGCTGTTTTCCATCTGTTTGGTATAGAGATTCTGGGTGCGGCTCTCCACCCGCAGCTCATTGCCGGACCGGTTGTAGAGCACAAAGCGGTTCCGGCCTGCGGCCAGAGCCGGGCGGGCGTAGCCGCTCTGGATGCTGTTCAGCTTTTTGCCGCTGCGGGAGTAGACGACGCAGCCCTCCTTGCCCAGCTCCACAAAGCTGCCGGTCAGCGGCTCCACCTGCGTCACCTCGGAAACGCCGGTCTGCTGCGGCCAGCCGGAACCGGGCAGCAGCGCGATGCGGGCCGTGTCGATGAAGTCCTTTGCCATCGTCACCGAGCTGCCCACCACGCCGGTGGCAAACAGCACCACCGCCGTCAGCAGCACCAGCAGGACGGCCGTCCGCCGGATGCGCCGGGTGCGCACCCGCTGGCGGGCCTGCTCCAGATATTCGACACGCCCTGCCGAGAGCGGCTCGTCGTATTCCGAACGGCCGCGAAAATTCTTACGCATTCGCTTCGCC
>OIYQ01000195.1_pt1 | contig 24547 bp, 20 predicted proteins | sample 1588311 | NCBI WGS metagenome assembly OIYQ01 (sample SAMN03283244) | human gut metagenome | biome: human-associated habitat; material: feces | host: Homo sapiens | place: Peru | collected 2012
GCACTTGGTTTGGGACCAAGGGGTCGCAGGTTCAAATCCTGTCTTCCCGACCATTTTATTTTTATGGCGGTATAGCTCAGTTGGCTAGAGCATTCGGTTCATACCCGAAAGGTCAGGGGTTCAAATCCCTTTGCCGCTACCATTAAATTTAGCCAATGGCTATTTTTTTATATAAGGACCTTTAGCTCAGCTGGTTAGAGCACTCGGCTCATAACCGAGCGGTCGTAGGTTCAAGTCCTACAAGGTCCACCATTCTAAAATTTACTAACACACGTAGTGTGTTTTTTTTATGGAGTAGTATGGATCAATTACCAACAAATGTAATGACCTTAATTGATTATCTATCTAACTACGGTGCGAAGTGTTATATCGTCGGTGGTTGGGTTAGAGATTATTTATTAGGGATTAATAATAATGATATAGATATTGAAGTATTTGATATTGATTATGAATCATTATTAGTTTTATCAAAAATATTAGATGATAATGCTGAAGGGTTTAGGAAATATGGAGTTGTTAAATTACCTAATCTTGGAGTTGATTTGTCTTTGCCTAAATATGAAATTACTAATAATGAATCTAATTATAATAAGATTAGATATAAAATTGATCCTCATTTAAGCTTAAAACAAGCCAGCATGCGTCGTGACTTATCAATTAATAGTATTTATTATGATCCATTGACTAATGAAATAATCGATCCCCAATTAGGAGTAGAAGATGTAATTAATCATCATTGTCGGATTATCAATCCTAATTTTGGTGATGATCCGGTAAGATTAATTAGATTAATTTACTATACTGTTAAATATGATTTAACAATTGATCAACAAGTGCTAGATATTATTGAACCAATGTCTATAGACAATATTAGCGAAGGTAAACTAAAAAGTTATATTAATAAGATTAAATCAGTCGCTGGATATTATCAATTATTAATTGATAAAGGTTTATTAAAAAAAGTAGAAGATTATCTTTAATCTTCTACTTTTCTTTTTTAGCTTGTTTTTCTTTAGGTAATGGTTTAAATGGAATTAATTTAACTTTAATTAGAGGGTGTTTTGATAATTTAGAGTAAATAAACTTATCAATTTCACTACTAATTTTTTTCTCAATCATGGCTTTGTTTAAGTTTTTATTTTTATGATATGTTTCAATAAAGATTTTTTGAGCTTGTTGAATTACTTCAATATTTTCATTTACAATCATTAATCCTCTAGTGATTGTTAATGGATAAGAGATTAAGTTTTTATTATTATCATAAATTGCACTTATAACAAATACACCTTCACTAGCAAGTTGGTGCATAATTCCACTTGTAGTACTTACATTGATGTTGTTTCCTGATACATACATACTTTGTCCTGGGAAAACATTACGATTAATATAAGGGTGTTTAGTATCCATGTTTAATACATCACCATTATCTAAAATAAAAATATTTTCTTTAGGGATTCCTAATTGAATCGCACTTTGTTTATGGTTTTGTAACATAAAGTGGGTACCATGCACTGGGGCAAAGTATTTTGGTTTCCATAAACTTAATAATAATTTTTGTTCTTCTTTACTAGCGTGTCCGGAAGCGTGAGTTTTAAATAAATCTGAGTTAGTAACAATATTACAATCTGATTCACTTAAAGCATCTAAAACTTTACCTACTTGATAATTATTACCTGGAATTGGATTTGAAGCAAATACGACAGTATCTGATGGACTAATAGAGATGTGTGCATGTGATCCTGTGGCAATTCTAGATAATCCAGCTAACGCTTCACCTTGAGAACCTGTTGTAATAATAACAACTTCATTGTCATTGTATTTATTAACATCTCTAGGTTCAATAATGTCTGATTTTTTAGCTTTAATATATTTTGTTTTTAAACCAATTTGTAAGGCATTATTTAAACTACGTCCAATAATACATATTTTACGTTTATTTTCTAAAGCCCCTTCAATAATTTGTTCAACACGGTTAATGTTAGAAGCAAAAGTAGTAAAGATAATTCTTCCTTCAGCTTCAGAGATTAATAATTTTAAGTTTTTACCAATTAATGATTCAGATAAACTAAATCCTTCAGTCATTGCATTAGTTGAATCTGATAACATTAATAATACTCCACGTTTAGCTAACTCAGTCATTTTATGAAAGTCTGGTGGTTCTTGTCCCGGAGGAGCAAAATCAACTTTAAAGTCTCCTGTAGTTACAATATTACCAACAGGAGTTTCAAAGAATAAACCTAAACTATCTGGAATTGAGTGAGTAACACGGTAAGTAATTATTTTAACAGGACCAAATTTTAATTCAGTATTATCATCGATTTCAATTAATTTTGCACTTAAATGATGTTCACGTAATTTATTTTGAATCATTAATGACGCAGTTTGTGGTGCATAGATTGCTGGAATATCTAATGTTTTTAATAAAAATGGAATTCCACCAATATGATCCTCATGTCCGTGAGTTATAAATAATCCACGAATACGATGTTTATTTTCTAATAAATATGTATAGTTAGGAATAATGTAATCAATTCCTAATAAATCTTTGTCGGGGAATAATACCCCGTAGTCGATTACAAAAATATCATTTTTGTATTCAACTACATAACAGTTTTTTCCTACTTCACCTAAACCACCTAATGCCATAACTTTTAAATCGCTTGGTTTACGATTTAAATTTTGTTTGCCATTATTAGTTGGTTTTTTGTTTTGATGTTTTTTTTGTACAATAGGTTTTGTACTCTTATTATTTAATACTTTTTTTACTAACTTTTTATTTCGTTTAGTAGAAGTAGGAGTTGTTTTTTTCTTTTCCATAATAACTCCTAAGTTTTCGACTGTTTTTATTTATTATACCACAATATATTATATGGTTGAAAATATTATTTGGCCATTTTTTTACATATATATATATATATTATAATTAGAATGTTTGATAGGGTGAATGGGTACCAAAATTTAGACACGATATCTATGGTTTAATTGATTTAACAAATTCATTAATCAAATATTTTAAAGAAAAAAGAATTTTAAAGGAGAAGAAGCATGAAAACAAGTAAAAAGATATTAGGAGCAACACTTGCTCTAAGTTTAATAATCCCATTATCAGGATGTGGGGGAAGTAAATATGCCGTTAAAGGTTGTAAACCAACAAAAAACTTTCCTTGTGTTCCGGCTGACGAGAATAATACAAAAGATTCCATTGTTGTAACAGATTCATTGAATCATATCACACTTGGAAGTGATGTCACAACTGGATCAAAAATCATTATATCCCCGAAAAAACCCGATAAGAATAGTGATTTAATTGCAATGGGTTTTATTATAAAATCTCCGGATAAAATTGGTTCATCAAAAAAAATTGATGTTGTTATAAATGGAGAAACGGTCAGTGGAACAGGAGATCAAGGAAAAATTAAATTAAGTAAGGATACCGACACTGTAATTGAATTACCAGAAGAAGCAATTGGAAAATATGTAAGTTTTGGTATTTTAATTAATTACCAAGCTTCTTCCAATGTAGGAGAAGTAAAAGTTACGGTAGAATAGTATGGTTGCCAATCCAGTAAGAGTATAAAAAAATAATTTCCTAATATTAGGAAATTATTTTTTTATTATCTCTTCTAATTCTTGCCAATAATATTTAGCTTTATCTAAATAATTATTTTTAATTAAATTAAAATCTAATCCACTACTTTGAAAATCTTTTATGTTAGCTTTATAACTTGCCACTAAATACCATTGTAATGATTGATAAACTTTCCAACCATATAATCTTATATAATGTTCTTTAGTTGGATTGTCAATATAAACTGTTAATAATTTAAGTGCCTGATCAAAATCATTATTACCAAAACAACAGATATCATAGATAAAATCGTTTTGAGCACTAAATTCCCAATCAAGTAAATATAGTTGTTGATTAGTAACTAACCAATTACTAATTTGACTATCACCGTGTGTTGGATAATTAACAAAGTTAATTAAAAAATTATTAAATAACTCTAACCAATTATTTTTAATTTCAATATAATCTTGATCAATATTAGTAACCAACTGTTCATAATTATCTAGACGTTGTAAATGATTATAACTGTTAAATGTTAAATTTGATTGATGTATTTTTTTTAAAGTATCACTTACTAGTTGATAGTGAATTGGTTCTTCTAGCATACAACCATCAACATATTCACTTAACTTAACACCATTATCAACATTAAAATAAAGTACTCTACTATTTATGTTTAATGGAGTTATTTGTACAAGAACATTTTGTTCATCAACAAAATTAGTAAATGGTTTTCCGCTTTCATATGGGACGCGAAATGTAAAAAAATTTTCTTCATCAGTTACTAAAAAAGTTTGATTACTCATCCCACCTGAAAATTTTTTTACAATTTTTAATTTAGGATCAACTTGGTGTAAAATTGACTCGCAATTATTTTTTTCTTTTTGCATATTATTTTTCTCCACAATTAAAATAATTATTATATAATAATTATAGTAAAAAAAAATAAGGATGGTAAAAAAATGAAAGTTTATGGTTACGGAAAATGTTCAACTTGTAAAAAATCATCAAAATACTTAGACAACAAAAAAGTTAAATATGATTTTCATGACATGGTTGAAAAAGGAATGAGCCAAAAAATTGTAAAAGAAATTGAAAAATTAGTAGGAGACATTGAATTAATGATTAACAAAAGTTCAGCTGCTTATCGTGAACTTAAGTTAAAAAACAAATGGGCTAAAATGAGTAAAGCTGAAAAAATTAAAACTTTAGCTAACAACCCTAAATTAATTAAACGTCCAATTGTTGTTAAAGGGAAACAAGTTTTAGTTGGATTTGATCAAAAATTATTCAAATCAGTTTTAGTTGATGGTAAAAAAGCACCAGTAGCTAAAAAAACAACAAAAAAATCTACTGCAAAAAAACCTGCAACTAAAAAATCTACTGCAAAAAAAGCAACAGCTAAAAAAACTGCAGCAAAAAAACCAGTAGCTAAAAAAACAACTAAAAAATCTACTGCAAAAAAACCTGCAACAAAAAAAACAACAGCTAAAAAAACAACTAAAAAAGCAACAGCTAAAAAAACTACTAAGAGATCAAAAAAGTAAACTTGGAAAATAGTAGCGAAAAATTAATTTTCCAAAATATCAAAGAACAACAATTAAAAAAGATATCAAAAAAATTGACAAGTTTTAGTTCGATACCAAAACTTGTTATTTTTTTGGTAGGTAATAATGATGCTTCAAAAGTTTATGTAAAAAATAAAATTAACATGTGTAAAAAATTAGGAATTGAAGTTGAACTTAAACAATTCCCAACCAATGTTAGTCAAACAACTTTAATAGAAAGCATTAAAAAACAAAACCGTCGTCGTAGTGTTTCTGGAATTTTTGTGCAATTCCCGCTTCCAAAACACATCGATGAAATAAGTATTGTTAGTGCAATAGATCCAAGCAAAGATGTTGATGGATTGCACGAACTCAACTTAGGAAAAGTATTACTTAATGACAAGAGTGCATGTGTTCCTTGTACCCCTAGTGGGATTATGCAATTACTAGAGTATCTAAAAGTAGATCTTAGTGGTAAAAATGTATGTATTGTTGGAAGAAGTAATATTGTTGGTAAACCATTATCATTATTGATGATTAATGCTGGAGCTACTGTTACAGTTTGTAACTCAAAGACTAAAAACCTTAAAGCGATAATGAAACAAAGTGATGTAATCATTACAGCAATAGGTCGTGCTAAATATTTTACTAAAGATTATTTTAGTAATAAGAAACAAATTGTAATTGATGTAGGTATTAATCGTGTTAATGGTAAAATATATGGAGATGTTGACTTTGATAACGTAAAAGAAAAAGTTAAATTTATTTCACCAGTACCTGGTGGAGTAGGTGTGTTAACTGTTGTTAATTTAATGAATAATATAATTAAAACATATGAAAATCAGCATGGAGGTAAATAAGATGGCCTTAACAGCTGGAATTGTTGGATTACCAAATGTTGGTAAATCAACATTATTTAATGCAATTACTAAATCAACAATTGAGGCAGCAAACTATCCGTTTGCTACCATTGAGCCTAATGTTGGAGTAGTAGAAGTACCAGATGAACGATTAACTAAATTAACTGAGTTAATTAAACCTAATAAAGAAGTGCCAACAACTTTTGAATTTACAGATATTGCGGGATTAGTTAAAGGGGCAAGCAAAGGAGAAGGTTTAGGTAACCAATTCTTAGCTAATATTCGTAACGTTGATGCAATTGTACAAGTAGTTAGATGTTTTGATAATGATGAAATTATTCACGTTGAAGGAACAGTTGATCCGATTCGTGATTTAGAAATTATTAATACTGAACTAATGTTTTCTGATTTAGAACAAATAGAAAAGCGTTTAGCAAAAGTTGAGAAAAAAGCAATGGCTAATGGTAGCCCTGAAGAAAAAATGGAAGTAGAAGTATTACATAAAGCTAAAAGTGCTTTGGAAAGTAATACAATGTTACGAAATTTAGAATTAAGTAAAGAAGAATTAGCTGTAGTTAAACACATGAACTTCTTAACAATTAAGCCGATGTTATATGTCGGTAATGTAACAGAAGAAGATTTAATGGATATTGATAGTAATCCTTACTATCAAAAATTGGTTGAATATTGTCAACAACAAAATGTATTATCAACATTTATATGTGCCAAAATTGAAGAAGATTTAGTTGATCTAAGTGATGAAGAAAAAGTAGCATTCTTAAATGATCTAGGAATCACTGAACCAGGGTTAAATCGTCTAATTAAATTAAGTTATAATTTATTAGGGCTAGCCACTTATTTTACAGCTGGAGAAAAAGAGGTGCGAGCTTGGACATTCACACAAGGAATGACTGCTCCACAGTGTGCGGGAATTATTCATAGTGACTTTGAAAAACGTTTTGTTCGTGCTGAAGTTATGAAATATGATGATTTATTAGAATACGGAGACGAAAAAGCGGTGCGAGCTGCCGGAAAATTAGTCGCGGAAGGGAGAGATTACTTAGTCGAAGATGGAGATATTATCCACTTTTTAAGTAATTAAAAGAAAAGTTTATGAAAATTTTTTTATTATTAGTGTTAGTACCATTCTTATTTTCTCTTTTAGGTACTTGGATTAATCAAAAATATATTGAACCTAATCGTCGTTTATTCTCGATGATTATATCTAATTTTGTTGCGCAATATTTGTTAACATTTTTAATTTTAAATGTCGCAACTAATGTTTTTGGAATCAATGTTATTGATTTGTCTGGTTCTTTTGTTAATGCACTTTATTCGATTTGTGCTAAAGTGTATATAGTATATATTATTGAATTAGCAATTATTGCAATTTATTTAGGGATTAAAATATTCATCCATAAAGTATTAGTTGCTAGCGCCAAAGATTATTTAACAGCTAAATCATTTGTGCGTGTATGTTTTGTTGCACTTATGTGTATTGTTGGGATTATATTAATTGCTTTTACTCTGTATTTTGTTTCAACTTTTGGAAACATTTCGCCAGAGCAAGCATTATATAATTTACAATCACCAATGAATGGGATTGCTGAGAACCAAATCACAATGCTTGTGTTTGGGCCAATAATTAATATTATTGTGCCAATTACACTATTTGTTTGGTTTATGTTAATTAACGTTGGTTATAAAACTAAAGGTGGCAAAAAAGTAATTTCACATAAAATTAATATGCGTTTTGCTACTGTCTTTTCACTATTAGTATTATGTGGTGGAGGATTTTATTTCTACACGCAATTACAAATTGATCAATTATATAAACAATTAGTTCATAAAAGTACTTTCTATGAAGATAATTATGTTGATCCTCGTAATTTATCAATTAATCCTAATGGAACTAAACGCAATGTAATTCATATTTTCTTAGAAAGTATGGAAAATACTTATTTAAGTAAAGACTTAGGTGGAGCATGTGAGGAAAACTTAATGCCTCAATTAACAAAAATTGCGCAACAAGAAGGGGTTGTTTTCTCTGACAATAATTACTATTTTGGTGGACCACAACAAACATTTGGTTCTGGATGGTCGGCTGCTGGAATGGTTAATACACAATCAGGAGTACCACTTAAAGTAGCAGGAGATCCAAATGCTTATGGTAAGGAAGGAAAATACTTACCAGGGTTATATAATATGGGAGATATTTTACATGCCCAAGGTTATAATCAAAGTGTAATGTTTGGAGCTGATGGAGATTATGCTGGGCTTAGTACATATTATAAATCACATGGTGATTTTAATATTTTAGATGAAAAATGGGCTAAAGAAAAAGGTTTAATTCCACAAGACTATAGAGTAATGTGGGGATTTGAAGATGAAAAATTATGGCCTTGGGCAGTTGAAGAAATTAATCGTTTAGCTAGTGAAGGTCAACCATTTAACTTTGTTATGGAAACAGGTGATACTCACTTCCCTAATGGATATAATGGTCCTAATACACCACAATTATTTGATCAACCTTATGCTAATCCAATTCACTTCTCAGATGATATCACTGCGCAATTTATTAGATGGTGTCAACAACAACCTTGGTATGAAAATACGACAATAATCGTTAACGGAGATCACTTATCAATGGATAAAGAATTCTTTAAAACAATAGATCCTAATTATAATCGTACATTCTTTAATATGATTATTAATCCAGCAGTTACACCTGTTGCTGGTTCAACTAATAATCGTCAATGGGCACCACTAGATTACTTCCCAACAATTTTATCTGCAATGGGATATGATTATGGAGGTAACCGCGCTGGACTTGGAACTAACTTATTTAGCGGTGAACCTACACTAATGGAACAAATGGGATTCCATAGATTTGATGACGGATTACGTGCATATTCTAAATTCTATGAAAATGTATTTTTACAAAATGATCCTTCTGCAATCGAAAGTGGTGCAACTACTCAAGCTAATCGTAGTCGCAAAGATGAAGAGGGTCATAGTTGTCATGGGGATCCAAAGTTAGCATAGTAGAGGTAGCATGTTTGAAATAGTTTTATTGTTAATAATATTGCCATTGGCAATTTCATTAATTAGTAGCTGTGTTGTAAAAAAAATCGAAACCAACAGAAGTTTGGTATCGATTTTTTTGAGTAATAGTATTGCTCAAATTTTAATTAGTTACTTAATTGTTGTTAATTGCTCTTCTGTTTTAGATTTAAGTAGTACTTTATTTGTAGCTTTTAGATCGCTAGCAGATCACTTTTATCTACTAGCTGGAGTACAAATTATTATCATGGTTATTTACTTAGCCATTAAAGTTTATATTGGTAATAATTTTGATGTTGAAGATGGAGACGCAATTAAGAAAAAAGAAAAAATCCAAATGGTAGGAATGACAATGGTGTTCTTACTAGGTGTAATTTTAATTGCTTTAACTTTGTATTTTAAAGGAAGTTTTGGCAACATATCACCAGAACAAGCGATCTATAATTTACAAGCACCAATGGATGGGATTGCTAGTAGTCAAACATCAATGATCTTTTTTGGACCAGTCTTAAATATAATAGGACCACTAGCATTATTTATTTGGTGGATAGTAATTAATCGAAAATATTTTCGTAATAATAAATTAGTATTTTTTCATAAACGCTTATTAAAAATCGCCTCTATTTTGGCTTTATTAGTATTAGTAATTGGTTCAATATTCTTTTATATTCAAATGCAAGTTGGTCATTTAGCAACCCAATTATTAGATGAAAGTCCTTTTTATCAAGATTACTATATTGACCCTAAAACTGTGCAATTAAAACCAATGGGTAAGAAGCGTAATGTCATTCACATTTTCTTAGAAAGTATAGAAAATACATATTTAAGTAAAGACTTAGGTGGAGATTGTCAAGAGAATTTAATTCCTAATTTAAGCAAGATTGCTCAAGAAGAAGGGGTAGTCTTTTCTGATACTAATGGTTATTTTGGTGGACCACAACAAACATTTGGTTCAAGTTGGTCAGCAGCTGGAATGGTTAATATGCAATCAGGAATTCCAATCAAAGTCTCATCACATAATGATGCTTATGGGAAAAAAGGTTACTTCTTGCCAGGAATTACTAACAGTGGAGATTTATTAAATCAAGAAGGATATAATCAAAGTGTAATGTTTGGAGCTGATGCTAATTTTGCAGGTTTACAAACATACTACGAAACACATGGTCACTTTAATGTCTTAGATATTAAATGGGCAAAAAACCAAGGATTAATTCATAATGATTATTTAGAAAATTGGGGATTTGAAGATGAGAAGTTACTGGCTTGGGCTGTTGATGAATTAAATAATTTAGCTAGTCAAGAAAAACCATTTAACTTTGTCTTAGAAACAGCTGATACGCACTTCCCTAATGGATATATTGGACCACACACACCAACACCATATGATTCTAGTTATGCTAATGCGATTCATTGTTCTGACAAATTAGTATCACAATTTATTAGATGGTGCCAACAACAACCTTGGTATGAAAATACAACCATTATTGTTAATGGAGATCACTTATCAATGGATACAGAGTTCTTTAAACAAATAGATCCACATTATAATCGGACTGTCTTTAATATGATTATTAATCCTGCAAATCCAGTTAACCCTGATTATTTGCGTAATCGTCAATGGGCACCGCTAGATTATTTTCCAACAATAATGAGTGCTATTGGCTACCAATATGAAGGAGCAAGATTAGGATTAGGAACAGACTTATTTAGTGGTCAACCAACATTGATGGAACAGCTAGGATTTGTTAACTTTAATAAAGGATTGATGTGTAAATCAAGATACTATGAACAAGTCTTTATTAGAGGTGAGCCGTATGTTGAACAACCGTCTAAACCTATAAAAAGAGAGCACTAGCTCTCTTTTTATATTTATTGCAATAAAAAAAGGAAGCTATGCTTCCTTATTTATATTTCAACTGGTGGAGGGGGAGGGATTCGAACCCCCGAACCCGAAGGAACAGATTTACAGTCTGCCGCGTTTGGCCAGCTTCGCTACCCCTCCAGAGGAAATATTATTAAATTGGTTGCGGGAGAAGGATTTGAACCTCCGACCTTCGGGTTATGAGCCCGACGAGCTACCAGACTGCTCTATCCCGCGATATGTACTGGTGCCGGCTAAAGGATTTGAACCCTCGACCCTCTGATTACAAGTCAGATGCTCTACCAACTGAGCTAAGCCGGCATATTGTGTTGTTGAAATGGTGGTTCCGGGCGGAATCGAACCGCCGACACATGGATTTTCAATCCATTGCTCTACCGACTGAGCTACAGAACCATGGCGGTCTAGACGGGACTCGAACCCGCAACCCCCTGCGTGACAGGCAGGTACGCTAACCATTGCGCCACTAGACCAATAATTTAACATATAAATTATAACACATATTTTTATTTTTGTCAACAAAAAAAATAGACCGTGGTCGGTCTATTTTCCTAAGATTTCATTTTTTACCATTTGATGATTTTCAAATGTATAACACTCATTAGCTTGAGGTAATATATAATTATCCATCACTTTAGTTAACATTTCTGGTTTAAAACTATGAAGAGGTGATAAGATTTGGGGATTAATCTCTTTAATAATGTATGCTAAGTTATCAGGTTGAGCATGACCGGTAATATTGATTGGTAAGAAGTCAATATCATGCTCTTGACAATAGTTAATTAATTCTTGATAGCGAGGATCAAAATCACCAATTGGTTCTCCTCCCGCTTGAATTAATTGTTTTTTACCATCGATACTTGTATATAAATCTAAATCATAGAAATTAAATTGTAATATACATTGATTAGTCACTTCTTCTTTTTTAACAACTGGTAAGCTAGTATTATAAGTATCTTCTTCTAATACATACACATTATCAGTATATGGAATAAAATCAGTATATTGTTTAGCACTAGTTGGTAATAATACTAATTTTTTATTTAACTTTTTAGCTAATTCATAATAACGGTAGAATAATTCCATATTCATTATATATGGATTAAATAGAATTAAACTATCTTGATCTACTTGTTCTAAACAATGATTTACATATTCCCAACTCTTAGAGTCCTCTTCTACTTCTGTTGTTGGATTAAATTCATAATCATCTTCAACAAAAGAAACACTTACTCCTTCAATGATTAATAAATCGATATCAACATTAGCCATTTGTTTGACCATGGCTAATGTTTGATCACGATTAATTCCGTGTAAACGTAAATCACCTGTATATAAGATATTAACGTCATCAGTTTTGATTAAATAAGAAACCGCTCCTGGCACATCGTGATCAACCGGATAAGCTGTCACACTAAAACTTCCTAATTTAACTTCTTGTTCTAAAACAATAGTATTATAATCACGCCATTGACCCATAATTTGATTAAAACCTGTTGTTTCTAAACTTTTTAACATTTTTCGTGAATCTTCAGACATAATAACTTTTACATCAGGATGAATTTTATTTAAAGCTTTAACATGGTCTAAATGATCATGAGAAATAATAACATAATCATTATAAGTCGAATCATTATTATATACACCACTAACATTAGGTAATGTTTCATCATTAACTACTGGGTCAAAAAAACATCCAAAGTCAAAAATAATTCGATCGTTATTATTAATTACTTCAACAATTGTACCACCAATAGTACGCATTCCACTTCGATAAATTAGTTGTGTACTCATATCTACCCCTTAATTGCTCCTTTTGTTAAACCTGAAACAATGTATTTTCTTGTAAAGATAAACATAATTAACATCGGTACAATAATCATTGTACTAGCTGCCATTAATAAGTTATATTGTGTCCCAGCATCAGCTGTTTGGAATTGAATTAATCCGATTGGTAATGTTCTTATTGCTTCACTATTAGTAACAAGTAGTGGCCATAAGAACGCATTCCAACTAGCAATGATATTTAATAAACAAATTGTAATAATAATTGGTTTTGCAATTGGCACTAATATCTTAATTAAATATTTCAAATCACTACATCCATCAATCTTAGCTGATAAATATAATTCATTAGGTATTCCATTGAAGAATTGTTGTACTAAGAAAATATAAAATACACTAGCCGTATATGGAATAAAGATTGCGATTAATGTATTATATAATCCTAGATTAGAGATTGTTGAGAAGTTAGTAATAATCATTAACTCCCCAGGTACCATTAATGTTGCTGTTAGTAATGTAAAAATAATTTTTTTCCCTTTAAATTTATATTTACTAAAAGCAAAAGCCGCTAACACTGTCGTAATACAAACAATGACTGTTGAAGCTAGTGCTACAATTACTGAGTTAGTAAAGTAAGTAACAAATGGTGCTGCCTTAAAGGCATCTACATAGTTGTGCCACTGTGGTGATGTAGGTAAAACTTTTCCGGTAACATCTAATGTTTCAGGATGAGTTTTAAGCGAAGTTAATACCATCCAAACAAAAGGGAAGAGTGTAAATATTCCACCAATAATTAAAATCAAGTAACAAATAACTTGCATTAGGCGATTTTTACTTTTCACGTTTCCCCTTTCCTTTTTTACTACTAATCATTTTATTTAACATTGTAAGTAAGAATATTACAGCAAATAAGACCATGGCTGCTGCGGCTGCTGGTCCAAATTTACCTTGACTTGTTTGCTGATAAATATAGTATACTGCAGTAATCCCACTATTACCAGTACCTGCTGCTTGTGTACCAAATAAACTTACTACTTCATCATACACTTTAAGTGAGTTAATGACATTAATAATAAGTAAGTAAATTAATACCGGTCTAATTTGCGGTAATTTGATTTTAATAAAAGTTTTAATACTACTAGCTCCATCAATCAAAGCTGCTTTTTCTAAGTTAGGATCAATTGTTTGAAGGGCTGTAAAGATAATTAAAATATTAAAAGCTAGCCCTTTCCATACCCCAAAAATAATGATTGTTGGTAATGCTAGTGCTGGATTAGTCAACCACTCTTGTGGTGTTAAACCCATAGCACTAATCATATGGTTGATAATTCCATAATTACTATGAAACATCCACAAGAATACTAAACCTATCGCAATTGTTGAAGTAACATATGGTAAAAAGAAAATCACTTGGAAAGTTTGATTTAACTTTTTAACATAGTTTAAGGCAAAACTAATAACCAAAGAAATTACTAAACTTAGTGGTGTAGTAATAAAAGCATAAATTAGTGTGTTAGTTAGTGCTTTAATAAAAGTATCATTTTTAAAGATAACTTCATACCATTTAAATGAAAATCCACCTTTGTATGTTAAACTTAAGATAAATGAATTAATAATTGGATAAAATACAAAGATTGCTAAGATTATTAAAGCTGGTAAAAGATATAAATAAGCTTTACTTTCTTTAAAGAACTTTTTCATTAGTCAACTCGTTTTAAACTTTCTTGATCAAATACTAAAATATCTTTTTTATCTACACTAACTTTTAATTGTGATTGTTCTTGGTTTTTAGCAGAGTTACGGATAATTACTCGTAATTCTTGATTGTTGATGTGAGTGTATACTAAGATATCCCGTCCTAGGATTTCACTCACTTCAACATCAATTTGACAATTACTATTAGCATTAATATGGAATGCTTCAGGTCTTATCCCAATTTTATATACTCCATCTTTAACATCTAATTTTTCTTTGTCTAATAAATCAAATTTTTGACTGCCATCAATTGTATATAATTCACCATTTTTAATCATTGCATCAAAAACATTGATGGCTGGTGAACCGATAAATTCTGCTACATAACTTGTAGCTGGATTTCTATATAATTCATTAGGTTTACCAATTTGCGTAATATTCCCATCATTTAAAATTGCAATACGATCACTTACTGCTAATGCTTCTTGTTGATCGTGAGTTACAAAGACAGTAGTAATTCCAAATTGTTTTTGGATTGCTCTAATTTCTAAAATTGTTTGTGCTTTTAATTTGGCATCTAAGTTACTTAATGGTTCATCTAATAATAATATTTTTGGTTTTTTAACAATAGCACGGGCAATTGCCACACGTTGTTGTTGACCTCCTGATAATTGACCAGGAACTTTATTAGCATGTTCTTCTAAGTGAACTGTTTTAATAATTTCCATTGCTTGTTTTTTAGCTTCTTGTTTACTAACTTTTTGGTTAAGTAATGGAAACATTACATTTTGTAATACAGTCATATGCGGATATAATGCGTAGTTTTGGAATACTAATCCAATATCACGTTGATCAGCACTATAATTTGTTACATCTTCTTCTCCAAAGATAATTTGGCCATCTGTGACAGTTTCAAGTCCTGATAACATAAATAACATAGTTGATTTACCACATCCACTTGGACCAATTAATGCTAGTAATTCTCCTGAATTAATTTCTAAATCTAAATCTTTAATTACGTGTTTTTCACCGTACTTTTTATTAACATTTCTTAATGTTACTTTCATCATTTTCCCCTTTAAAAAAGAAAAATTTAAATAATTAAATTTTTCTTTTTTATAAATTATTTAATTCCTATTCAGCTGTTTCAAAAGCGGTTTTACTCTTAGTGTTTAATTCTTCTAATTTTGTTTTAACGTCACTTCCACCTTCAATTATTGAGTTCATGGTATCAAACATATAGTTGTTAAAGATTTCTGAACTTCCTGGGAAATTTTCTACTAAGATTTGCATTTTATCTTTTTGGTCATAAGCAGCTTGCGCTTGAGGGTGCTCTTGTAAGTATTTTTTATACTCATCACTTTCCATAGCATCTTTTGTTACAGGTAAATATCCTGTAGCCATTGCCCAACTTGTTGTTGATGGTGTTGAAGTCATGAATTTCATATATTCATAACTTGCATATTGTTGTTGTGGGCTCACATTGTTCATCGCAAAGATACTAGGTCCTTGTTGAATTACAACATTATTTGGATATGGAGCAGTTGCCCATTCAAATTTACCATTAACTGCACTATCTGTAAAAGTTAATCCAGCATTAGAACCAACATACATCAAGACATCTCCATTACCAAATGGTGTTGATAAGAATTTATCTTCTCCTGGTAAACGTAACCATCCTTCTTGTTTACCTTGTTGGAATTTAGTAGCCCATTCGATTACTTTTGGATTATTAAAGTTAAACGTTCCATCTTCATTTTTCCAGTTATCTACACCAGAAGATTTTAAGATTGTTGCTAATAATACATTTGGTGAATCAAGACCGAATCCTACTTTTCCTGTTTGTGCGTGGTATTCTTTAGCAATAGCAAATGCTTCATCCCAGCTTGTAGGTAAAGCTTTACCTAATTTATCAAACTCAGTTTTATTGTAAGTTAAAATTTCTGTACTTTTATTAAATGGTAATGCATATTGTTTTCCATCCAATTCACCTTCTTTAATAAAAGGATCAAAGTACATTGTTTTATCTAATCCTACTTCTTTATTTTCCATATAAGGTTTAATGTCAACAACTTTTTCTTGACGAGCTAATTGGAAAATTAATTGTGGATATGCCATACTTAAAGCAGGTAATCCATTAGAAGTTGCAGCTACTGTTAATTTTTTGTTTAAGTCATTATAACTTCCTTGGTTAACTAATTTAACAGTAATGTTTGGTTGTTGTTCGTTAAATTGATTTGTTAAAGTTTGTAATTGTGCTTCTACTTTTCCACTTAAACCGTGCCAGAATTCTATTTCAACTGGTTGATCTAAACTTGTTACGATATTAGTATTAGCTTTTTTGCTTCCACAAGCACTAACACTTAACATTAAAATAAATACCATGAAAAAACTAATTACTTTCTTCATTATTGCCTCCAATTGTTAAAAAAATATTATCATTATCAATCACATTGATAACTTGTTTATCAATTAAGTAATCAATAAACATGTCGGTAAAATCTAAGGGTAACTCTTTTTTGAACTTCATATCTTTTATCATCCCATAGCCACCGGTGCCGCTTGCGCGGTAGTTAGTTAAAGCGATTGTAAATATATCTATATCTTTAATTGCTTGACCATCTTTGGTCATACTTATAATTCTTTCACCAAATGGTTTACTAATATCAGCTATATAATTAATTCCATCAACCATTTCGTAATTATATAATTCATTTTTTGGATTAATCTTAATATCATTAATCGCAATAGTTCCATTGTCTTCAACAAAGAATGTCATTGCTTGTTCTAAATACGCTTTTAAGACTTTACCATTAGTTACATACACTTGTAAAGTATTACTAAATGGGAAAGTAGCTAATACATTTCTAACAGTGATTTGTGTTTCAAAACCGGTTGCATCAACACTTAATCCACAACTACTTAAATCAGCATCAGTCAAATCCATAATCACTTGATTAATAAAACTAAATAGTGGGTGTTTGTAAATACGGGCTAGATATGGATCTTTAACTAAGTAATCTCCACCATCAACTTTACATATTGGTTGATCTAACCACTCATTAACAATCTTAATTTCATCACTAAATAGTTTGTTTAATCCTTCATCTACACTATCCAAACTACTTGCTTTTATTAATTGTGGTGTATTTATTAGTTGTTTATCAAATTCCAAGACAATCATTGATTGTGCTTTATTCGCTGATTGCGTTACTACTATATCATTAATATTAACGACAAACTCACGATGCTCATGTCCTGTAAATAATATGTCTAAATCTAAGTCTTCACAGAATTTATAACCTTGGTTCTCACCGCTAGTAGATGTATAAGTTGTACCTGTTTCTAAATCTTTTTCCACTCCACCATGATAAACACCAATTACTAAATCAACATTAGCATCGCGTGCTTCTTTAATTTTTTCTTTTAATACTTGATAACTATCATTAATTGTAATTCCTGCTAAATTACTGTCTTGTTCCCAAACTTTAACAAAATCAGTAGTAATTCCAATTATTGCTACTTTCATCCCATCATTAAAAGTATGGATTGTAAGGGGGGGAATATGATTATCAATACTAATATTTTGATTAATTAATTTAGCATCAATATGATCAATAAAATTAACTAATTCATCTTTGCCATAGTTAAAATCATGATTACCAAAATTATAATAATCATAATTCAGATAATTAAGCGCCTTGATTGCAGGATTATCGAATTGATGATATTTAAAATAATGTGTCATTAAAGGACTGCCTTGAAAAAAGTCTCCATTATCAATCACAATTGTATTTTCATCACGTAGTTTATTAATTTCACTACTAAGAATAGCTAAACCATAGTTGGCTTTACTACCACTAGAAAAATTATCATTAGTGTATTGTCCATGTACATCTGTCGTGATGATAATTCTATTCATTTCTACCTTTCTTCAATGGCGTTTGAAATCGTAATAGTTATTAATCATAGTCTCCATTTATGGTGGATTGTAGGAACGCCGAACCCTATTATCGGTATATATGATTTTACAACTAATTTATACCACTTTTTTATCATTATGGGAAAAAAATTTTACACTTAACGATAAAATATATTAAACCCTTTATTAACCACCCTTATTTCCTCAATTTCAAAGTGTCCATGCCCCCTCACACTTAGCACATCTCCTTCTTTGATCTCTTGTGTGACTTCTTGAATCACTGAGTAATTAAGGCGCACACGACTTTGTTTTAAAAGCTTAGTACAACTAACACGACTAATCTTTAAAACTGCTTTTAATACACAGTCAATTCGTAGGGAACGAGCTTTATAAACATTTAAATTAGGAAGCTCACGACAAATATCAATTTCAGTTATTTCTTTAAAACTAACACTTAGATTATTAACTTTATCAATTAAATAATGTATCGTATCATCTAAACTACGATCAACGACTATTTCAATAATACCTTCTTCATTAACAATAATATCACCTATCATACTTTCTCTAATCCCATTATTAAGCAACGTACCTAATATTTGGGGATGAGATAAAGTTTGAAACTTATTGACATAATCAACTTGATATAAAATAATCTCACTATCGATATCTTCATAGAACGATGGAAAGATAATTACTTTCTTTCTAATCGCTTCATCATATCCTCCATCATATACCACTTTTATATTTGGATAATGTTTAGAAAATTCTTCGATTACCTGTAAAAGATTTGGGTTTAAAAAACCTAAATCTTTTACTATTTGTTTATTTTCTACTTCATTAAAACCATTAATTAAACGGATAATGTCTTGATGGTCATTCGGATTATAATGTTGAATAATATCTTTAATATTGACCATTATTTAGCTTCCTTCCAGTTATCACCAATTCCACTATCTGCTTCTAATTTAACATCAAAGTCAACAATGTTTTCCATTATCTCTTGAATCTTATCAATATGGTTAATATCTTTTTCGTTAATATAGAATACTAATTCATCATGAATTTGCATAATCATCGTAGCATCAATATTTTCTTGGTTAATATATTTATCAACTTCTATCATTGCTAATTTAATAATATCAGCAGCTGTTCCTTGAATAGGGGTATTAATACAAATCCGTTTAATTGCTTCAATCTCACTATTCTTCGTTGCTTTATTATTAATATAGCGAATACGGTTAAAATAAGTTTTAATAAATCCGTCTTTAAACCCTTGCTTTACTAATTGTTCTTGATATTCTTTAATTTGGGGATAAGTCGCTAAATAAGTTTTTATAAAAGCACTAGCTTCACTTACGCTACTATTAATTTGTTTAGCTAACCCATAAGGACTAATTCCATAAATTATTCCAAAGTTTATTGCTTTTGCACGACTACGTAAATCTGGACTTACATTATCTTGATTAAAGATTTTTTTTGCGGTTTGTTCATGGATATCTAAATGATGTTTAAAGTTATCTAACATTTGTTTTTCTTGGCTAAGTTGAGCAATTACTCTTAGCTCCACTTGCGAGTAATCACAAGTAACAAATTTATATCCTTGTGGTGCATTAAATAATGCTCTAATCTCTTTGCCTTCCTCAGTTCTAGTTGGAATATTTTGAATGTTTGGTTCAGTTGCAGATAATCTCCCTGTCTCTGTTAAACATTGTTGATAGATAGGATGTAATTTACCATCAATTAAATGTTTTTCTAAACCTAATAAATATGTTGTATAAATTTTATTTATACGACGATATTCTAAAAGAGTACTAATGAATTGATAAACAGTATCATCTTCTTCAACATTAAGTAAGACATTACTTAATGATTCTTGATCTGTTGAGTAACCACTTTGTGTTTTTTTAACACCAACAGTTGGTGCCTGTAAATCTTCAAAAATATAATTGCTTAATTGTTTTGGCGAATTAACATTAATATCACTAAAACCTGCTAGTTTAGTGTTTAAATCTTCCATCTTTTGTTCATATTCTTGTTGTAAACTAGCAAGTTTATCTTGATCAAGTAAGATCCCATTAATTTCCATTCTCGCTAAGACGGGAATTAAAGGGTGTTCAATTCGATAATATACATCACTTAATTTTGATGTTTCTAATTTATTAGCAACAACAATAAATAATTCACTTAAAGCTTTCGCTTTAGATGTTAAATCAATTTTAACCTTCTCAATATCTAATTGTGGATTAGCTTTAGTCCCATAAATTGTATTATAAGAAAAAACACCTTCAATTTTATGTTCTAAACAAATAAAGTCAAATGATTTTTTAAAGTTATCAGGATTAATTACACTATTAGCAATTCTAACATCACAAATAAAGTTTCCGACTTCTTTTAAATTAAAGATTCCCATTAATTGTTTTAAATCGTAAGTAATCTTTTTACTATCATCTTCTAAGAAGTCAATAAATGTATCATCAACATTATCTTGAGGTAAATAAAATAAACCGTGTTCATTATAAATACCTACTCCTAGTTTTTCACTTGTAAAATAATTCTCACATAGTGTTTGGGTATAAACATAGTTTTCTTTACCGATCAGTTTTTTATCAAAAGCATCTAGGATAGTAAAGTCACTACCTTTAACTTCTGTTGTTTTCCCCATAATTTTTTGAAAACTAGTTAGATGTCTTTGCATACCGTGGCGGTGGAAGAATGTTAATAATTCTTCATTGCTAAAGCCACTAAATGCTAAGTCATCTAACTTAATGTCTAAATCAATGTCATCAACTAAGGTTACTAATTTAAGATTGTTAACTAATTGCTCAGCTGCTTCAGAAATGTTTTTGTTTTGAGCTGGTTTTAATTCACCGTTATTAGCAGCTTGTAAAATTTTATCTAAACTTTGGTATTCTCTAATCAATGATACGGCAGTTTTAGGACCAATTTTATTAGCTCCAATAATATTATCACTTTTATCACCAACTAATGCTTTATATAGCGTCCATTGATCTACATGAATTTCAAATTTATCAAAAAAAGAACTTGGAGTATAATTGATGTCTTTTCCAAAACTATTACTTTTAGGGACAAAAACTTTAGTCTGATCACTAATAATTTGTAATAAGTCTTTATCACTACTTACAACTTGGACTTCCATAGCTTGCGCTGCGGCTTGTTTTGCCAATGTCGCAATTAAATCATCAGCTTCATAGTTTTCATGACCTAAAGCAACAATCCCCATTTTCTCATAAAGTTCACGTGCCAAACCGAATTGTTGTTTTAAACGTTCCGGTGTAGGTGGTCGTTGCCCTTTATAATCTTCATAAGCTTGATGGCGGAAAGTATCTTTCCCTTCATCAAGCGCGACAAATACATGCGTAGGATTGAAATCATCAATGTATTTTTTTAACATACTTACAACAGTATAAATCGCATTAACATCCATTCCTTCAGGCGAAATCATCTCTTTATTTTCTGTTGCATAATAAGCTCTATATAATAAATTTGATCCATCAATTAATAATATTTTACTCATCATTCCTCACTATATACAACAAAAAAAGGACTATTATCCTTTTTTTGTTATATCTTTAATATATTCTAAGACATCATCATGTAAATCTGCTCTTTGTAAACTAAAATCAATTGTTGCTTTAATAAATCCTAGTTTGTCTCCAATATCATAACGCTTACCTGTAAAGTTGCAAGCATAAACTGCTTCTTCTTCCATCATCCTTTTAATCGCATCTGTTAATTGCACTTCATTCCCAGCTCCTCGCTCTTGAGTCGCTAAGTATTTAAAAATTGTTGGACTTAAGATGTATCTCCCTAAGGCAGCTTTTGTTGAACTAACACTACCAATTGCTGGTTTTTCTATAATATCATCAATCTTAACTAAAGATTGATCATTATCCGCAATCACAATTCCATATTTATCAATTTGATTAGCTTCAACATTTTGAACACCAATAATTGAAGTGTTAACTTCATTATAAGCTACCATTAATTGTTTAATAGCTGGATTATCACTTGCTACTACATCATCCCCTAATAGCACACAAAAAGGATCATTGTTGATAAACTCTTTAGCACATAAAATCGCATCACCTAATCCTTTAGGCTCTTTTTGACGAATATAGTAAAAATTAATATTATTAAATTTATCTACTTCTTCTAATAAATCTAATTTATCTTTTTTAGTTAACATTTGCGTCAACACTTCATTATGATCAAAGTGATCTTCAATTGCTCGTTTATTAGAATGAGCAGCTGTAATAAATAAAATTTCAGTAATACCACTAGCAACCGCTTCTTCAACAATATATTGAATTGTAGGTTTATCAACTAATGGTAACATTTCTTTTGGCATTGCTTTAGTAAATGGTAAAAAACGCGTACCAAAACCCGCTACCGGAATAACTGCCTTTTTGATTTGTTTCATAATTCTCCAGTTAAATCTTATGTCCAATCTTTTTGATTAATAAGAATTTATAAATTCCTAAACAATGTAATGTTTTAGTTATTCGATATACATAATAACTAATTTTAAATTTTGAAGTTAAACATTTGGAATCAATAGCAAACTGATGTGGAGTTTGATCAAGCATGATTGCTAATTGAATTAACTCTACTCGTTTATTATTGATTTTAATATTTAATTCTTCAATATTAGTATATGTATCTTGATTTAAAAGATTATATAAATCTAATTCTAGATTATATCGTTTTTGCATATCACTATTTTTTGTCAGTGAAATATTTTCATCACAACGATTAAGTAGATAGTTAGCATTAATCGTTGTGCTATTTTCATGAAGTTGTTGATAATATCTAAATGCATATTCAACATCTTCACCGATCATGATTTGATCATTAACTTTTGTACTTTTTAATAACTTTTTACTGTAAGCTTTAAACATAAAGTTGTCATAATTTAAGGCATTCTTCTCTACTCGCTTATCATTCCACACTTCAGTAAAATTCGTAAAAAAGAATGTATCATGTTTATCATCTAATTGATCATAGACACTTTTTACAAACCCATTGTCTTGTGGATCATCTCCATCAATAAAGATAGCAAACTCTTCTTCAAAGATGTTAATTAAGTGATTACGATTTGCACCGACAAATGATTTGTGCAAGTTAGTTGTAATCACAACATTATCATGTTGTTTAGCATATTCATTTAAAACCGATAAACTGTTATCTGTTGATTGATCATCACTAACATAAATTGTATATAAATTATTATCTAAACTCTGGTTAACTAAAGTATCTAGCGTTTTAATAATTTGTTGTTCTTGATTATAACAAGTAACTAATAAAGCTAACTTATGCAACAGGACACTCTCCTAATGGTTCTTTGCTGGTAATATTATTATGTTCGTCTGTCGTAATTACATAACAATTACCATTTTTATCTTTTAATATTTTTCTTCCTTGACTATCAGTAAATATTTTTTCTTGTTGCGGTTTATTATCAGCAACAACAGTTACATATACTATATAGCGATCACTAACATTACCTTCTTTATCTTTTGCTTCATAAACAACTTGATAATTACCAGGCACTTGATTATTTAAATTAGATGATACTTGATATACTTGACAAGGACCATCTTCAGGATCATTTGCACTTAGTTGTGGTGTGAATGTTTCTCCAACATTAATTTGGTATTTATCTTGTCCGGTAATAATTGGTTTATGATTAACAGATTGTTGGTCTTTTTGGTCTTGTTTGTTTTTTGCCTGTTCTTCAGGTTTAGCATTTTCATCAGGGATGTTAGAATAATCTGGTTCATCACCTAAGAATGCTTCTTCATCTGTAGGTAAGTCAAAACGACCAAATTGGTTTTTATACTCAGGAGGTGTTTCTTCTTTTAATCCTAAGTTTTTACGCAGTGCATTAGAAATACTATAACGTTGATCTTCAGGCGTTACATAGAATCCTGCTTGAGTATCGTTAAAGAATTGGTGGTTAGTAAAGAATAATTGCAATGGTGCTGCATTAAATTCTGGGCGTTGTTTAATTAACTCAATCACTTTCGTTACATTTTCTTTATTAACTTTTTCTCCACCCATTCCCATATTGGTAAAGATGCGTTCCCACGCTTTTTTAGGTAAAGCTTTTTTGGAAGGTTTCATTTCACCTTTAACCATTTTACCAACACTACTCATATTTTGGCAATATGAATAATATTTAGCCAACAATACTGGTGGTACATC
>OIYQ01000199.1_pt1 | contig 24484 bp, 24 predicted proteins | sample 1588311 | NCBI WGS metagenome assembly OIYQ01 (sample SAMN03283244) | human gut metagenome | biome: human-associated habitat; material: feces | host: Homo sapiens | place: Peru | collected 2012
AACTAGGTGAACTCATTATCAACGGATGCCTGATCTCCTCAGATTATCAGGCGGTTAAATTCAATGAACAACATATTTCTCTGCAAGTTTCTCATCCTTTTTCTGTTTCTGGGCAATCTCAAAGGGAATGGTAATGACAAACACAGATCCAACTCCCACCTGACTTGTCACTTCAATACTTCCATTCATCTGCTCAATCAAGCCTTTAGTGATCGCCATTCCCAGACCGGTTCCCTGATAAACACTACGGGCATCTGTTTTTTCCTGTGAGAACGGATCAAAAATGCGGCTCAGAAACTCTGCACTCATCCCTATACCTGTATCAGAAATCGTCCATCTGTATGTACAGATCCCATCCTGTACATCTGCAGCCTCCATTACCGTAGTAATCTTTCCTCCCGGCCGGTTATACTTAATACAGTTTCCGTAAATATTAAGAAATATCTGTCTTAAATGTACCGGACTTCCATAAATAAAAGGATATCGAAGCCCTTCCTTTTTTTCACGGAACTGCATCTGGATTCCTCTGTCTTTTGCCCGCTGTTCTATGATAGTCAGAACATCCTGACTTAATTTCTCAAAGTTGATGATTTCCTGCGTCAGAGGTACATTTCCATCTTCAATCTTGCTCATCTGAAGGATATCGTTAATAAGAGACAATAGATAATCTGCAGCTACCTGCATTTTTCTGAAATTTTCCAGGACCAATTCCCTGTCATCAAAATGTTTCTCAGCAATCTTCAGCAATCCGATAATTCCATTCAACGGGGTTCTCATATCGTGAGACATCCTGGAGAGAAAATCAGACTTGCTTTTATTTGCTTTCTTTTCACTTTCCAAGGCAATTGATTTGTGCATGAAGTCATTTTTATCCAGCATGAGATTCCAATGTTCAATGGTTCCGTCTTCCTTTATTACTTTCTGTCCACGATCCTCGATGTATTTGTATGTGCCGTCCTTACAGCGTATCCGGTAAATAGTAGCATAATGATCAGAATGAGTATATTGATTTAATGCATCTGCAAGTCACATATCTGATGCATGATCTGGCGGAAAAGGGTATACCGGTTGACCTTTCGGCAACGACAGTTGCGGAGGCGAGGGACTCAATACTAAAAGCCTTTAAATAGCTCACCAATGCTGACATTTTGATACAAATTATGAGGAAGGAATACAAAAATGATTCGTGATATTACCATAGGCCAGTATTATCCGGCTCAGTCGCCAATACATAAACTGGACCCAAGAGTAAAGCTTTTCGCAACACTTATATATATTATTGCGCTGTTTTCCTACAAAGGAATAGCCGGTGTGCTGTTTATAGTTGCCGCGCTTGCCGCAGTTATAAAGATTTCGAAGGTGCCCTTTAAGTTCATGGTAAAGGGACTCAAATCCATTATAATACTGCTGCTTTTTACAGCATGCTTCAGCGTGTTTTTCACACAGGGAGAGTACACAATCTGGGAGTACGGTATACTGCACATTTCTGATACCGGACTGATAAATGCAGCAACCATGATGATACGACTTGTGCTGCTCATTATAGGAACCTCGCTCATGACACTCACCACCACACCAAACCAGCTCACGGACGGTCTTGAGAAATCACTGGGCTTTTTAAACAAAATACATGTTCCGGTGCATGCGATAGCCATGATGATGTCGATAGCGCTTCGTTTTATTCCAATCCTTATTGAGGAGACGGACAAAATAATGAAAGCACAGATGGCAAGAGGAGCTGATTTTGAGCATGGAAATATCATAAAAAGAGCAAAGAGCATGGTGCCTCTTTTAGTGCCGCTTTTCGTATCGGCCTTCAGGCGTGCGGATGACCTCGCAATGGCCATGGAGGCCAGATGCTACAATGGTGGAGAGGGCAGGACAAAGATGAAGCCGCTCGTATATGAAAAGGACGATAAAATAGCATATCTTTTCATATTTGCTTTTTTAGCGGTTGTGATAGTGCTTAGAATCCTTCTGCCGGTGAATCTGGGCAATCTTATTTTCAGATAGTGAAATAGATAGTGCAGGCAAAACAGGAGAGATATATGCGTGTAAAAATGATTGTAGCCTACGATGGCACAAATTACTGCGGCTGGCAGATACAGCCAAACGGCATAACAATTGAGCAGGTATTAAACGAGCACCTGAGCCGCCTGTTAAAGGAGGATATAAAGGTGACAGGAGCAAGCCGCACCGATGCGGGAGTGCATTCACTTGGAAATGTATGTATGTTTGACACCAATACCCGCATGCCGGCGGAAAAGATATCGTATGCACTGAATCAGAAGCTGCCGGAGGATATAGTGGTGGTCGATTCCTGTGAGGTAAGCGATGATTTTCATCCACGCTTCTCAAAGAGCCGTAAAACCTATGAATACCGCATATTAAATGCGAGGTTCAGAAATCCGACACGCAGGCTTGACACATATTTCTATCATTATCCGCTTGACACAGAAAAGATGAGTGAGGCTGCAAAATATCTCATAGGAGAGCATGATTTTGCAAGCTTCTGCTCGGCAAACTCGCAGGCACAGACCACAGTCCGCACGATATATGACTGTACGGTGTCAAAGGCCGGTGACATCATCACAATACGTGTGACAGGAAACGGCTTTTTGTACAATATGGTGCGCATAATCGCAGGAACACTTGTGAAGATAGGTGGAAGCGATATGCCGGCCGATGCGATGAATGGCATAATAGCCGCAACAGACAGGGCAGCAGCAGGTCCTACAGCCCCGGCCCAAGGGCTTACAATGATAGGACTTAAGTATGAGTAACAGTTTTAGATTTTTAATATTATATTAAGATTTTTGGAATATCCGTTTTTTGCTTCAATAATAGGCTATAATGTCGTTACTATTAATACACGGTACGGTAAAAAGAAGCTTGGAGATGAAGACGGTTATGAGATTTACAAAAGCAAAAGAGAAAATTATAAAAAACAAAGCCATAAACAGCACAGACGAAGGAAAAGGCAGACACCGTAAGGTAATCCGTATAGGAGCGTTTGCCCTGGTATTTGTCGTGCTGTTTTCGTTTGTCTCGACATTTTTTAAGATGACGGATGCTGTCAATATTGCGACTATAGAGGGGTTTTACAAGGAGCCGAAGAACACAATTGATGTGATGATGATAGGAGCCAGCGAGGTATACGCTGATTACAGCGCAACCGAGGCCTGGAAGAATTATGGATACACATCATACTCGCTTGGGGTATCAGGGGTGCCTGGCAGTCTGTACAAATCTATGCTCAGAGAAGCTCTCACCAGACAGCATCCGAAGGTTGTGGTTTTTGAAGTGAATGGCTTTTTACAAAATGACAGCTATTACGACAGGACGGTAAAGCTGCATAGTTGGATAGACAATATCCATAATGAGGAAAACAGGCTTGATACAATAAAAGAGATTGTGCCAAAGGATGAGCAGGACAACTTTACAAATCCTTTAAAGCTATATCACAGCAATTGGAAGGATATTGACAAATGTGCACACACCTTTGCCACAAGAGTTGGAATGTATTTTGCAAAAACATCATGCATGAAGGGATTTTCATCTATTGCAAAATATTCCGATTGTCCATCAGGCAAGCAGAAAAAGCTCTATTTTACCGACAAGAGCAGAGCGTATATGACTGATCTGCTTGAGTATTGTAAAGCACAGGGGGTGGAAAAGGTGCTTTTTGCGAGGTTCCCTCATGAGAAGAAGGTAAAGAATCCACAGGTGCTTTGCGACGTGAAGGAGCTGGTGGAGTCTTATGGCTATGATTTTGTGAGCTTTGAAGGCGATAAGGAACTTATCGGAATCAATGAGAGGGATGATTTCTACAATTCAGAGCATCTGAATATAAATGGAAGCCGCAAATTCACTGCATATATGGGAAAATATCTGTCTGATAATTACAGGCTTGATGCAGACCACTCACCGGAGCTTCAGAGTGCATGGGGCGAGTGCGCAAGGCGTGCTGACAAGGTGATAAGTGCCTGCGCAAAGGATACGGATCTGAGTCTGGGCAATCATTATTTTGAGATGTCCGTTTATCTGCCTTATAATTTTTCGTCAAGCCTTGCGACAAATAAGGTAGCAGATACGAACAACGATGCAAAGCCTGTAAAGGAGTTAAATCCCCCGGTTAAAAAATAGCATGATAGTGTATGGACTTTAAAATAAATACTGCCTGTTAATTAAAGTATGTCCGGCAGTATTACTTTAGAAAATAGATTTGGAGTAAATAAAATGGAACTCATTTCATTAAAATATGCGATATTTGTAATAGCATTGCTTGTACTATATTATTGCTTTCCGAAGAAATACCGCTGGTATGTGCTTCTGGCGGGAAGCATGGCATACTATGTGATTATATGTAAGTGGTATGTGCTGTTTATCATTTTCACAATATGCACCACCTATGGCTCAACAATATGGATTGACAAGCTGCTAAAGGAGCAGAATGCCATCGTAAAAAGCCACAAGGAGGACTGGGATAGGCAGACCAGAAAGGAATACAAGGAAAAGGGCAGAAAAAAGAGAGTGGCAGTCATGCTCTTTGCACTGCTTTGCAATTTTGGCATTCTGGCATTCCTTAAATATATACCATACGCGGGCGAGCTTGGACTTTTGCTTCCACTTGGCATATCCTTCTACACCTTCCAGTCCATGGGCTATGTGATGGACGTATACAGGGAAATTGTAGAGCCTGAAAAGAATTTCTTTAAGGTAGCGCTGTTTGTATCATTTTTCCCTCAGATCATACAGGGACCGATTGCGATATATGATAAGCTTGCAAACCAGCTCTACGAGGGGCATTCCCTGCGCCTTGAAAATCTGCAAAAGGGTGCGCTTCTGGTGCTCTGGGGAGTCATGAAAAAGCTTGTGATAGCAGACCGCGCGGTAAATATCATCAATTTTGTGATGGATAAGCCGATGGATTTTTCGGGCACTTATGTATTTTTTGCGGCAGTAGTGTATGCGCTGCAGCTATATGCGGATTTCTCGGGAGGAATCGATATAGTGCGCGGTATTGCGGAGATGTTTGGCATAACGATGTCAACAAACTTCAACCATCCGTATTTTTCGCGCTCACTCACAGAGTACTGGCATCGCTGGCATATGACTCTGGGAGACTGGTGCAGAAACTATATTTTCTACCCGCTTTCAATCTCAAAGCGTTTCCTGAATTTTGGCAAATGGCTAAAGCCAAGATTTGGTGCGCATATCAGCAAGGTGCTGCCGGGCTGCATCGCGAGTGTCATCACATTTATCGTCATCGGAGTATGGCATGGTGCCAATATGAAATACCTGTATTTCGGACTCTGGAACGGCATTGTCATCATGCTTGCAGAGCTTTTTGCTCCGGTAAACAAAAAGGTGGCAGGTGGCTTTTTTAAGCTGACCGGCCTCAAGGAAAAGGGCATATTTGCAACGATTGTATCAGTGCTCTGGACCTTTATGCTCATACTCGTAGGCTACTATTTTGACATAGCTGCAAATGCGTCGACTGCATTTCACATGCTTTTTAAATCAGTCACGGATTTCCATATCAGCGAGCTTGGAATAAACAACATCATTTTGAATCTCGGAGCATGCGGACTGGACGAGTACGATATACTTTTACTTATAATATGCACGCTGCTGTGGTTCTTCATCAGCTTCGTAGAGGAAAATAAAAAGCTCGACATGCGCGATTTCATACTTTCAAGAAAGCTGCCGCTTCGCTGGGCGATAATATATCTTGGCATCTTTATAGTAATAATATTCGGTTACTACGGACCGGGAGTGAATCCGGCGGATTTTGTATATATGCAGTTTTAAAATAAAAGTTTAAAGAAAAAGTATAAACATAAAGAAAAAGCATAAATATAAAAGTTTCAAGAAAAAGCTGGAAATAAGGGTAAAAAACACTTGACAACAGCCGGTTACGCAAGTATAATATCTAGGTCTGTAAAAGTAGATAAATGGAAGCCAAAGCCCCGGCAACCATTTAGTATAGATAATGATAGTCATCTGAGATGGAACAGAGGACTATAAGATGTCAAACAGGAAGTGGCGTCCGGACATACGCGATTTCAAGAGACATCGGCATTAAAAGTAATCGAATCATTTAAGGAGGAAAACCGATGAAAACATTTATGGCTAGTCCTGCTACAATCGACAGAAAATGGTACGTAGTAGACGCTGAAGGTAAGACATTAGGACGTTTAGCATCAGAAGTTGCTAAAGTATTAAGAGGAAAGAATAAAGCAATCTTTACACCACACATTGACACAGGTGATTATGTAATCGTTGTCAATGCTGACAAGGTTAAGGTTACTGGTAAGAAATTAGACCAGAAGATTTACTATCATCACTCAGATTATATTGGTGGTATGAAAGAGACAACATTAAGAGAGATGATGAACAAGCACCCAGAGCGCGTTATCGAGTACGCTGTAAAGGGAATGCTTCCAAAGGGACCTCTTGGACGTCAGATGTATACAAAGTTATTCGTATACGCTGGACCAGATCACAAACATGCAGCTCAGAAACCTGAGACATTAGAGTTTTAATAGGAGGTAAAGTAAATTGGCTACTACAAAGTATTACGGAACAGGAAGAAGAAAATCATCTGTTGCTAGAGTATATTTAGTACCTGGAACAGGAAAGATTACAATCAATAAAAGAGATATCGATGAGTACCTTGGTCTTGAGACATTAAAGGTAGTTGTTCGCCAGCCATTAGTTGCAACTGAGACAGTTGACAAGTTCGACGTTTTAGTTAACGTTCGTGGTGGTGGATACACAGGACAGGCCGGAGCAATCCGTCACGGAATCGCTCGTGCACTCCTTCAGGTAGATTCAGAGTACAGACCGGTTCTTAAGTCTGCTGGATTCTTAACACGTGATCCACGTATGAAAGAGCGTAAGAAATACGGTCTCAAAGCAGCTCGTAGAGCTCCTCAGTTCTCAAAGAGATAGTTCAAACGAATATCAGAAGAACATCAAAACCCTTGGAAATCCAGTATTTTCAAGGGTTTTCTTCATGTCTGAATGTTTGCAAAAAGTCGTGAAAATCGGTCGATTTTTTTACGGTAGCACACAAGTAGCAGTAGAGGAATAAAAGATTTACATTTAATAGAATTAAAATCGAATGTAAGTTTTTAATAAATATAGAACTTGTGTTCGATAACGTTGCGTGGTATAATAATAAATTAGTTAGAGGTTTGAGAAAACGAATAGTTGATATTGCTCGACTTACCGAATATAATTGATGGGGCGAAGAAGGTAGTATAATGAGATACATGGCGGCAAGCAACAGGAAATGGAATATTTCACAAAGAAGGGTTCAAATTCTTTGTTCACAGAATATAATAGATGTTGTATTTAAACTTTGGCAATTCCAGATAAAAAACCAGTAGACAATAGTAAAAAAGGAAATAAATAAAATGAAAAATAATAAATTAGTTGCAATAGATTTATTTTGTGGTTGTGGTGGATTTTCATATGGTTTTCAACAAGCTGGATTCGATATGGCATTGGGAATTGATATGTGGAAAGATGCAACAGTTACATATAAGCATAATTTTCCAAATGCATGTGTAATAAATGAGGATATTACAAGTATTTCATCAGATGATATATTGTCAAAACTTAATATGAGTGCAGATGATATAGATGTAATTATTGGAGGACCACCATGTCAAGGCTTTTCTGTTTCTGGAAAACGTATGATAGATGATCCGAGAAATAAATTATATAAATCTTTTGTGGGATTAGTGGATGAAATTAGACCTAAAGTGTTTGTTATGGAAAATGTACCGGGGTTAATAAGGCTATTCGGAGGAAAAGTGAAAGAACAGGTTTTATATGATTTTTCTTCATTAGGATATAGAGTTAAAGTACAGCAATTATCATCAGATGATTATGGAGTTCCACAACAAAGAAAGAGAGTGTTTTTTGTAGGAGTAAATGAGAAAAAAATACCACCAAATGTAAAGTTTGAATTTCCTAAGGCAGAATATGGAGACGGAAAGAAACCATATATTACATGTAAAGAAGCTATTTCTGATCTAGATTTTGTACCAGATGATGTATCATTAGGTGAAAATATAGCATATAAAATTCCAGCACAATCAGAATATCAGAATTTAATGAGGAAAGATAGTGATAGCATAAAAAATCACTCGATAACTATACACAAAGAGCAGACGAAAAAAATAATCGCTATGGTTCCAGATGGGGGAAATTACAAAGATTTACCAATAGAGTTGCAGAATACGAGAAAGGTTCATATAGCATGGACAAGAATGAATAGTGAAAAGCCTTGTTTTACAATTGACACAGGTCATAATCATCATTTTCATTATAAGGAAAACAGAGTTCCAACTGTAAGGGAATCGGCAAGAATTCAATCTTTTCCAGATAGATTTGAGTTTATTGGCATAAAAACTAGCCAATTAAAGCAGGTAGGAAATGCGGTTCCCCCATTGATGGCAAAAGCAATTGCAGAAGAAGTTATTAAAGTGATAGGAGATGCTAAGTAATGTATGATCATAGAAAACAATTAAAATGTGCGATTATCAGAGCTCGTGCAATCTCTGATGTAGATAATTTGTTGCCAAAATATGCAACGGTAATTGATAATTTGTGCCCTTGCACCAAAGAGGAATTTGAACAAGGCTTTAATGATGCATTTAGAGAATATGCAATTAGCAGGGCAAGAAATAAATCTAATGAAAGTGCGATAAAAAAGACACTTGATAATCACAGAACTGAAGTAAGTGGATCCCTGTTTGGAATGCATTATGAAGTTGATGGAATAGTATATTCGTCTGAACGCAATAAAAAATTTCTAGAAGATAATGATCAGCCAGCCTTTTTTAAGGATTGGTTATTAAAAATGCAATTCCCAAATGGAATGCAAAAATCACAAACTTATTTAAAGATGGTTGAAGAAAAATTATGTTGTCATCCTTATTCAATATTGTTACGTGTATTAGAATATGCAAGAAGAAGCAATATTGTATTATTAAAACAGGAATTAGGATATTATATTTTCAATTCAGAAGACGTACTTAAGGGTAATGCTACTGCAAATGAAGTTTTTGATCAAATAATGAATGATAAAAGAGGTGGAATTCCGCCGAGAAAAATTATTATCCCAGATGGAGAATCTACTTCATATGATCAGCATGTTGGTGATCAACTGAAATATTTACAACTTGCAAATCTTATTTACATTGATGGACAAGAAGTTAAGATTAATTTGCATGAGATGAAGTCAATAAATAGATTTATTGAATTGATAGATAAACCATTAGGGTTTGACGTTTATAAATATGATTTATCTAATGTGGAAAATCGTAGGAGATTTGAAACGGATTGGGCTATATATTATGGTCAATTAAGCAAATATGCGGATGATTTAGCTACTCCAGTTGAATCACTATTACTTCCAGCTGATGAAGAACCAAAGAAACCTAAACGTACAAATAATAAGATTGAATTAGGTGATGAAGGGGAAGAGTTTGTACTTAATTTTGAAAAAAACAGAGTCTCTAAATTTAATGTTCATTTGGTTAATAAAGTTCTTGGGTTAGGGAAGACAAAGGGCTTAGGATATGATATACAATCCGTAATAGCTGAAGCAGGTGAGTATTCAGAGTTTGTTAAGTACATTGAAGTTAAATCTACAAAGAGAGTAACGGCTCCAAATTTGAAAGATGGAGTTTGGACAGATACGATAAATATAACAAGAAATGAATGGATTGCAGCAATGCAACATAAAGAATTCTATTCTATATATAGGGTATATTTTATTCGCGGCGGAGTTGTTATGTATGTTATAAACAACCCATATCAAAAGAAAATGGATAATATTATAGATGTTGTCCCATTAACCTATAGAGTTGATTTTCATAATGATTCTATAGATGAAAGCTACAAAGAGGTGAATAGCAATGTTTAAAGTGGTATCTTTGTTTTCTGGTTGTGGAGGAGCAGATCAGGGAATAATTGGTGATTTTGTTTTTAATAAGAAAAAATATGAAAGACTTCCATTTGAGTTAGTATATGCGACCGATATTGATCAAAAGGCATTAAATTCTCATATGAAGAATTTTAGATGTGAAAATGTTGTATGTAAAGATATATGTGAAACTAAATCTAGTGAAATACCAGAATGTGATATTATAGTTGGTGGATTTCCTTGTCAGTCATTTAGCACGGTCAATCCTACAAAAGATCCATTCGATGATAGGGCAAATTTGTACAAACAAATGGTGCGTATTGTAAGGGATAAACAGCCTAAGATTTTTATTGCTGAAAATGTAAAGGGAATGATGACTTTACATAAAGGTCAAATATTTAATAGAATAATAAAAGCATTTGAGAAAGTGGGATATACAACATATACTAAATTATTTAATGCAGCTGATTATGGTGTTCCTCAAAGAAGAGAAAGAGTAATTATCGTTGGGATTAGAAATGATCTGAATGATGTAATGGAATATGAATTTCCAAAAGAAACCAATAAAAATAATTGGGTGCCTTTGTCTGTAGCGGTTCCAAAGCTTGCAATTGAGCAAGAAAAGTATTATTTTTCAGAGAGAGCAGTTCAAGGAATGAAGAATGCCAAGAATAATATGAAGCGAGGGTTATATCAGGATTTAAATAAGCCTTGTTTAACTGTTACGAGTCATCTTGCAAAAGTTAGTTTAAATTCAAGGGATCCGGTTCTTTTGGTGAATCCAGCAAAGGAGTTATATCGAAGATTTACACCATTAGAAGCAGCAAGAATACAATCATTTCCAGATGAGTTTATTTTTGTAGGAAGTGAAACGGATGCATATAGACAAATTGGTAATGCAATTCCACCTGTAATGTTTTGGCATATTTCTAATTCGGTTAAAGATTATTTGGAGATGGTTGATATCGTGGGGCGTAAAAAAGCAATTTAATTTGTTTGAGTATTAAGTATGTTTTGATATATATAATTGTCAATGAATTTAAATAATAGAAATTGCAAGAGAGAAGGGAATAAATGAAATTTACGATTGGAACAGCTTCAAGTAGTATGAATTTTGAAGAAGATTTAAAATTAATAAAGAGTTCTTTGTTGTACGCAGATACAATAGAGTTAATTGGAATGGCGGAATATGCTATATATAAATATTTGCCAAAATGTTTTGATAAATCGTCCGATATTGAAGGTATGCTAAAGAGTTTTATTCCATTTTTAGAGTCATTTGATAATGAGAAAACACGAACTTTAGTTAATGATTTAAATAATGTAAATAAGTCACTAATGCCATATATGCCTTTATTAAAAAAGAAGAAAAACAGAAATAAGCAGGAAATATTAGCACAAATTCAGTTCCAAAAAGTGGAAAAGCAACTTTCTGAAATGTTAATGTATGCTAGAAAACAATTGATGGGAAGTAATGGTGTAAAAGAATTACAGAGCATGATTGATAAAGATTTAGTATCAGTATATGATTATTCTTATAATGAATTTGGCATAGATGAATTAACAGGTGGATACTTTGCAAATTTATTAGGAACAATAAAGCATGGTGGTTCGTTTCCTTTGTTTGATAGTATAAGTTCAGGTGTTGTTAGTTCTGTAATAGATACTAATATTATTGATTTTAGTAAAACAGATAAGGAAGTTATAAGACATGCAGGTATTGTAAATAATATTTTATCAACGTTACCTACCTTGGAAAATGCTTCTGTAGATGAAATTTTAGATTTCAAAAAATCATTAAAAGTTCCTCTGGATAATTTCAGAACAGCTATATATGACTTTGCTGAGCAAATAACTGTCATGCCTTGGGATGCGGATTTTCAATATGAATGTATTAAACTGTATGATACGGAAGTTATGCCTAAGGTGAATGAAATAAATGCTCTTTCAAGTGAAACAAGTGTATTAAAGAATTTCGGTTCAAAAGTTTTAAGAGATGAAGTTGAGAGAAGAAAAATGGGATATGTAGGGGCAGGATTGATTGCAACAATTACAACTGGAAGTAATATAACAGATGCGTTGGGAATATTAGAAAACCTTATACGTATGGGAGCAAAAGTGGGTTTGACAGCAGCAGGTGTTACAGCATTTTTGAAAACAGCTGATGTTATGAATCAGGCGTATGAAGAGGTGAAAAATAAAAAAAATGAAATGCAAGGAAATGTAATGTATTACTATTATAAAGCGTTAAAGAAATTTTAGTTGGGGGTTAAATTGTATTAATCAAAGCCACATTATGGACTCCAATCCTCATCCATAGCATCAGCCCAAGCATGCAACACACAATCAAGAGCAAGTGCAGCCTACATAAAAGGATTATCAATTGCAAGGTTATCAATAAGTCTTTGAGAGTTAGGTGTTGTATTGAAATTCTTTTCAGCTTCAACGCAGAATAAGAATAGAAGTATATTATCAGTAAAAGCAATATCAATTCCGTTCTAGTAGTGGTCATAGTAAGCAAAATGTATTTTCATGGTAGTAGTTCGTTCTTTACTAAAGTGGTGTAATAATAGTTATCAAGTATAAAAGATAATTCATTTAAATACTAATCAAAACAGAGGGAGTGATTATATGACAACTGTAAGCACCAAAAGTGGTAGAATTATAAAAGTTGTATCCAGAGAAGAAGAGAAGAGTACATTGACAGAATCGGATAATGAAATGGACGAAAGGGCAGTTGAAGCTGTTAAGGCAGCAATAAATAAAGCGAAAATATGTAAAAAACCTATAGCCGGTTATGATAATGAAAAGAAACAGGCTTATGTAGAGTATGCAAATGGAGAAAGAAAATATATAAATATAGAAAACCTTTGATTCCTGTATTAGCGGGTTCAAATGGCTTGTAAAAATACACATATTGTGATAACGTAAGGGCGTATGAATGTCAGCGATTTTTGAAGACAGGCATTACAAATAATGAATAAGAGGCAGCAAAATGGATTTTGAAAGCAGAAGACAAAGAATTTTAGACAAGATGGATGACAATTCTATAGCAATATTGTACTCAGGCATCGAGCACCATGTGAGTGCAGATGAGTATGATTTATTTACAGCACAGGCTAACCGCAATTTCTTCTATCTGACCGGACTTAGACGTGACAACATGGTTCTTGTCCTGGATAAATGTGTAGAGCCTGCTAAGACAATGCTCTTCATAGAGGAGGCAGACCCTACGATGGAGCGCTGGTACGGCAGAAAAGTGACTATGGAGGAAGCCGAGGAAATATCAGGAATTGATGAAGTAGAATATATTTATGAGCTTGAGAGCACGCTGGACAGGATAATGACGCGCGAGGATGTATACACAGCATATTTCGACACGTATCGTCATCAGAAAGTGGATTTGCCTGATTACAATGTGGTAAAAGCCAATGAATTTAAGACAGACTATCCGGGAGTTGCTGTGAAGAATCTTTTCCCGCTTGTGGCAGAGGAGCGTATGCAGAAAGATGAGGATGAGATTGAGCTGACCAAAAAGGCAATCGCTATCACTAAGGACGGACTCTGCAATGTGATGGCTAATTTAAAGCCTGGCATGAAGGAATATCAGACACAGGCTGACTTTGAATATATCATAAGATGTGGTGGTGCAGAGTGGACAGCGTTCCCAACAATTGCCGGAAGCGGAATGAATGGAACAATGCTTCACTATGACACAAATCGTGAGACGATGGAGGATGGAACACTGGTCCTTCTTGACCTGGGAGCCAGAATAGATGGCTACAATTCGGATATTACGAGAACATATCCGGTAAATGGCAGGTTTACCGAGCGCCAGAAACAGGTTTATGATATCGTGCTTGCTGCAAACCGCAAGATTGTCGAGGTTGCAAAGCCGGGAATGACTACAAAGGAATTAAATGAAGTATGTAAGGATGTGCTTGCAGACGGGCTTATGAAGCTTGGACTGATAAAGAATTCTGTAGAGATTTCTAGGTATTACATGCATGGCGTGTCACACCATCTGGGAATTGATGTGCATGACGTGACAGTTGACTCAAACAGCAGGCTTCGTCCGGGAGCAATCATCAGTGACGAGCCGGGACTGTATATAGATGAATGGGAAATCGGTATCAGGATTGAGGATGATGTGCTTATCACCGAGGACGGTGCAGTGTGTCTGTCGGAGGATATCATCAGAACCACGGAGGATATAGAGGCCTACATGGCAGAGCACAAAAAGAATTAATCGTGGTAAATGATAAATTTTACGGTTTATAATATTTTTATGTGACATAATCTGATTTATGTATTATAGTAGTGCTAGTACATCGAATAATAAGTTTCTGATGCATTGTTATTTCTTATTTGGTGTACTATAGTATAGCAGTTATTTTTTATTGCTGTATAGGTGCAACGAAAATAATTCGTTCGACAGATGAAAGGAGAACAACTATGGTAAAGAAGATTAATAGCAGTGAATTTGAACAGGTTAAAAATAATAAGGCTATCATCGTTGATTTTTCGGCAGAGTGGTGCGGTCCATGCAAGATGCTTGCGCCGGTAATGGAGCAGCTTTCTGATGAAATCACAGATGTGGAGTTTTACAATATTGATGTGGACGAGAATCCTGATCTGGCAAGAGAGTATCGTATAATGAATATTCCGGCAGTTATTGCAATCAAGGGCGGTCAGGTTGCCGGTCAGCAGATTGGTCTTGTGTCTAAGGATGATATGAAAGGCTTTATAGAGGGAGTATTCTAAGAAGGAGTATTCAAAGAAGGAAATTCTTAAGATGCGAGAATACACCTGCAGTGAGCTTTTGGGTGAATATGAATGGTGTGATTCTTAACAGTTACGATGAACAGTGAAAACCGGGCAGGCTATCGTGCCCGGTTTTACATTTAAATTAGTTCTCCCGGAAGATTTTTCCAAAGATGAATCTAACAAGTGGTCCGGCTACAAAGAGCTGCCAGAAGAAGGCCATTGGAAAGTTTCTTATGACGAGCTCACAGAATGTCGCAAATATCTGTGAATTAAAACCACCATTGAAAAGGATGGTAGCGATAAAGCTCATCATAGGACACATAAACCAGATTGAGAAGACGGAAATTGCAAGGATTATAGCAATAGGTCTGTCCTTTCCCGGTGTGACGATTTTGAAAGCGCATTTTTTGGCAAGTGGTCCGGCAATGAATGTATCGAGAATAAAACCGGCAACAATCATGATAGGAAATTCGCCTAATGCGGCCTTAAAAACAAAGTTCTTCATACCACCTGTTTCAAGGGCAATATTGTAGCATATCATGGCATAAACCATGACAAGCACCATCATGATGGTAAAAACGGTTTCCTGTAATCTGTTCTTTGGCATTTTTCTTAAATCCTCCTGTTATGTAAATAAATATAGCTGTAACGAGTAGTTACAATAGGCTCCTGATAGCTGCGATAATTGAAAAAGGCTTGAAGTGTATACAAGGCTTCATGCACGTAAAAGCGCAAAAAAATAGACAGAGGGAAACTTTCGTCTCGCTCTGTCTAAGCTGCAACTACCATTAATTGTCAATAGCTTATCACAGATAGAATATAAAAATCAATAGGAAGTTAGTACTATATAAAATATGATAATAAAAGATATCGAATTTAAATTAAAAGACGGCAGAACTGCCATTTTGCGAAGTGCAAATGAAAAGGATGCCAAAGCTCTTATAGAGTACATGAAAAAGTCAACCGGTGAAACGGATTTCTTACTGAGGACACCGGAAGAATGTGAGAATAAGACCATCGAGCAGGAGATTGATTTCATAAATAGCTGCAATTTGTCGGATACACATACGCTGCTGGTATGTGAAGCAGATGGAAGAATTGCCGGGAATTGCATGGTCTGGTGGAATAAACGCGCGAAAACCGGACACAGAGCAAATGTGGCAATCGGTTTGCTGAGCGAATTCTGGAATCAGGGAATCGGAACGAGAATGTTCCGGGAAATGATAAAAATAGCAGAAAGCAATCCAAATATATTGCAGATGGAATTGGATTTTATTGAGGGAAACAGCAGGGCGAGAGCACTTTATGAGAAGATGGGCTTTAGGATAACTGGCATCAAATTTAATTCTATCAGACAAAATGACGGAACCTTGTGCAATGAGTATTCAATGATAAGGGAAATTAGTAGATAAGCAAACTTTTTATAAAAAGCCACAATATGTATTTTAGCGAGTACCAGAGAGTTTATACCTTGTAAACGTTTACTATTATGTTATACTGTAATCATTGCCGGGCATACTAATGTGTGAATGTGAACGGTAAACGGAAAAAGTAATTAGAACAGCAGGAGAAGGATTTTATGCTGTATCATAAATAAAAATGAGGTGAAAATCGTGCTTAAAGCAGAAAATTTAACTTTAAACGTAGATGATGAGGGCGGAAAGAAATGCCTTCTGAACAATATATCATTTCAGGTAGAGGACGGAGAAATGCTTGTCATCACCGGACCAAACGGAGGTGGAAAATCCACTCTGGCAAAGACCTTGATAGGTATCCAGACACCGGACAGCGGAAAGATCATACTTGACGGACAGGATATCACAGAGCTCGACATCAATCACAGGGCAAATGCGGGAATAGGCTTTGCATTCCAGCAGCCACCGAGATTTAAGGGAATGACAGTCATGAAGCTGCTTAAGCTTGCCGCAAAGGATGAGCTTTCAGACAAGGAGTGCTGCGATCTTCTCACCGCGGTAGGACTCTGTGCAAAGGATTACATTTACCGCCAGATTGACGGCACACTCTCAGGTGGAGAGATGAAGCGAATTGAGATTGCATCAGTGCTTGCCAAGGAGCATTCGCTTTGCATATTTGATGAGCCGGAGGCAGGAATCGATCTGTGGAGCTTTTCAATGCTCATACAGAAATTCGAGGAAATCCATACTGAGAAAAAGCAGAGCCTCATAGTGATTTCACATCAGGAGAAAATCATCAATATGGCAGACCGCATCATGATAATTGATGGCGGAGAAATCAAGAAAATCGGCACAAAGGACGAGGTGCTGCCTTATCTCAATGGTGTACAGAAATGTCACAAATGTGTAGAGAGACTGGAGGGAAGAGCATAATATGGTAAAGCTTGACAACGTAACAGAGGGCGTATTGGACGTCATAAATGATAATAAATTCAGTCAGACCGGCGCCTTTAACCTGCGTGAAAACGGCACATCAATCTGCCACGGAGACAGCGAGCACGTCAAGATAAAGAAAAAGACAGACAAGCCGGGCATTGATATTTATATTGATGGAAAAACGGACGGAGAGGCTGTCTATATCCCGGTAGTGCTCAGCAAATCAGGCATGACAGACCTTGTATACAACGATTTCTATGTGGAGGATGGCGCAGATGTAAGGATTGTGGCAGGCTGCGGAATCCACAACAGTGGCTGCAACGAGAGCAGACACGACGGCATCCACACCTTCCATGTAGGTAAAAATGCGAATGTCCGTTATGAGGAAAAGCACTATGGCGAGGGAAACGGAACAGGTGCGAGAGTGCTCAATCCTGTAACAAATATATTTGTGGGTGAGAATTCTGTTTTCACACTCGATACAGCACAGATAAAGGGTGTTGATTCTACAGTCCGTGAGACCAATGTGGAGCTTGGAAAGGACGCAAAGCTTTATGTCACAGAGCGTCTCATGACAGATGGAGAGCAGAAGGCGGAGTCGAACATCGAGGTGCAGTTAAACGGAGAGGACAGCTCTGCGCAGATTGTTTCCAGATCCGTAGGAAAAGGAAACTCAGTCCAGACCTTCCATCCAAATGCCATCGGCAACAGCAAATGCCAGGCTCATATCCAGTGTGATTCTATCATCATGGATCATGCAGAGGTCGGTTCAATCCCTGAAATCAGGGCAAAAAATATCGATGCAGCTATCATCCATGAGGCAGCAATCGGCAGGATAAACGACGAGCAGCTTCTCAAGCTCCGTACACTCGGACTTACAGAGGAAGAGGCAGAGGAAGTTATCATACAGAATTTCTTAAACTAAAACAGGCGTAAATAGAAACCCCGGAGCATGATATTGATATGCTATAAAAGCATATAATACGCTCCGGGTTTTATTGTATAACGGCAACCGGTTACTACAAAAATGGGAGACCGATATGCAAAATCCATTTACACTTACATTTGGGAGAAGTATACTAGAGTCTGTTGAGAGTCTGGTACGGATTAAAATAAGGAGTCAAAATGAAAGCGTATTATCATCTACCGGGATTGTTTGAATTTTATGAATTATACAAAGAATTTCTCCCACTGTACCGCAAGCACCGGGAATATTTCTATGACTGGTGCGAAATAGGCTCAATATACGGAGCACCGGCAGACTGCGTATGGGGCGGAGGCCGCGTCGGTTTTGGTGAGCACGATTCGAAGGAAGTGCTTAAGCTGATGCAGGAATATGGGATATCCGCGAGACTCACCTTTAGCAATTCATTGCTTACTAAGGAGCAACTTTCTGACAAAAAATGTAACGAGCTGTGCAGAATATTTGATATAGGCAGAGACAATGAGCGCGGCAAGAGCTTTGGAAACGATAAGGATATAGAATGTCACATAGACAACGATAATGATATAAGCGGGATAAACAAGCGCATAAAAGTAAAAGAATGTAAAAACGGCATAATCGTCTATTCGGATATGCTGCTTGATTATATAAAAGAAAACTATCCTGACTTTTATTTTGTATCATCAACCACAAAGGTTCTGACGGATTTTGGTGAATTTGAAAATGAGCTAAACAGAGAGGAGTTCCGCTATGTGGTGCCGGATTTCAGGCTGAACAAATCATTTGATAAGCTGAAAGCATTATCACAACATCAAAAGGATAAAGTAGAATTTTTGTGCAATGAGTGCTGTTGGTTTGGCTGCACAGACAGGAAGAAATGCTACGAGACGGTTAGCCGCAAAAATCTGGGAGAGGATTGCCCAGAGCATTACTGCGTGGCACCTGATGCGGGGCAGGGATATCTATTTTCGAAGGCAATGGAAAATCCGGGATTTATAGGAGTAGACGATATAAAGAACACTTATCTGCCGATGGGCTTTAGCAATTTTAAAATAGAGGGCAGAGGGCTTGGAAGTGCCATGATACTTGAATTTCTGCTTTACTATATGACGAAGCCACAGTATCAGATACATGTCAGAGAGCACATTTATCTCGATAATATGCTGGATTTATTCTGAAATGCAATCAGATATAACATAGAATTGATTTATTGTAGATCAACATATAAAGCACAACAGGAAGGATGATTCTCAAAAATGAATATTAGAAGAGCACAGGAAAAAGACATACCAAGACTTATAGAATTGTTAGAGCAGGTGCTTCAGATCCATGCTGATATCAGACCGGATATTTTTATTCCGGGAACGACAAAATATACAAATGAAGAGCTTGTAAAAATGATAAAGGACGATACAAAGCCAATCTATGTTGCGGCAGATGATGATGATATCTGCATGGGATACGCATTCTGTCAGATAAGACAGCAGCCGTTTTCCAACAACATGGTGCCATTTACATCACTTTTCATAGATGATCTGTGTGTAGATGCAAAGACCAGAGGAGCGCATATCGGAGAGCAGCTTTTTGAGCATGTAAAGAGTGAGGCAAAGCGTCTCGGCTGCTACGAGGTCACCCTCAATGTATGGAGTGGAAATACATCTGCTGAGAAATTTTATGAGAAGATGGGGCTTAAGACAAAGGAACGCCAGATGGAGTATATTTTATAGGAGAAGAGAGAAATATGCCAGACATTATCATAGTAGAGGATAACAAGGAAATAGGCACATTGCTATGTGATTTCTTAAGAAGAGAAAATTACACAGTAAGCCTTGCAGATACAGGGGAAAAGGCGTTATCGATATTTGAGCAGTACGGAGCAAAGCTTTTGGTGCTTGATATCGGTTTGCCCGGACTTGATGGTTTTTCGGTCTGCTCGAGGATACGAGAGACCTCTAACACACATATACTTATCGCAAGTGCCAAAACCGATAAGGAAAGCACACTTAAAGGCTTGCAGATAGGAGCGGATGATTACATCAGCAAACCGTTTGATGTGGATATATTGATCGCAAAGATAAATGGTATATTCAAACGCAAATATGCCCGCGAGGAGATCATATGCAATAACCTCAAATTAAATACGGTAACGCAGACACTGACCGTTGAAGGGAAAGCGGTAAGCGTAACGGAAAAGGAATTTCAATTATTGAGACTTCTGTTGGAGAATAAGGGCATTACCCTTAAAAAAGATTATCTGTTTAACAGTGTATGGGGGAGCGACAGCGAATCCGAGCCGCAGACTCTGACAGTACATATAAAGTGGCTACGCGAGAAAACGGAAAAAGATCCAAAGAAACCTGAGCACATCATAACAGTGTGGGGAACAGGATACAGATATGAATAAATACAGAAAATTTGCCGGGATATTTCTTGGTATAGAGCTGATACTGATCGCAATATCAAATGTGCTCTTTTTTATTATGGCACATATCAATGAGCCGGGAATAAGTAGAACTCAGGAAACAACAGGCACAATATACAAAGTAATCTATACACAGACAGACCACAAAACATTGATCCTTATGAATGTTGGTATGGGAATCATGTTTTTACTGTCTGTTTTTTTAGTGATGTACATAGGAAAAAAGATATTAAAGCCTTTCCATAGGATGATGTCGCTTACGGAGGAGCTGGCAAAGGGAAATTTATCTGTCCCTATCAAGGCAGAAAAGAGCAAATTCTTTGGTAGATTTTTGTGGGGAATGGATATGCTGCGCGATAATTTAGAGAGCAGCAGGGAAAAGGAGCTTGAGCTTCAAAAAGAGAAAAAGACGCTCATACTTTCATTGGCACATGACCTTAAAACTCCGCTTTCAGCGATTCGGTTGTACAACAAAGCATTATCTGAAAATCTCTATGACACACCGGAAAAAAGAGCACAGGTATATGCAGGAATTGACAAAAACGTAACAGAGATGGAGGGATATGTAACCGAGATTATGGCTGCATCGAGGGAGAATTTTTTAAACCTTACGGTAGAAATGGGCGAGGTCTATCTGTCATCTGTGATGGAATATATAAATGCGTATTATACGGACAAACTTTCAAATCTGCATACTGCATTTGAGGTGGAAAGCTACTTGGACTGTCTGCTGTGTGGAGACAGCAACAGGCTAATCGAGGTGTTGCAGAATATTATGGAAAATGCCTTAAAATACGGTGATGGAAAATATATCACGATTTCATTTTCCACGGAGGAGGACTGCTGTCTTATCACGGTAAAAAACAGCGGCTGCACATTAAAGGAAGATGAACTTCCTCATCTTTTTGACTCATTTTACCGCGGAAGCAACGTGGGAAATGCGAAAGGCTCAGGGCTTGGACTTTACATATGCAGACAGCTTATGCACATGATGGATGGAGAGATATTTGCAGAAATAAAGGAGAATGAATTTCTTACCTCAGTAGTGATCCATAAAGTATAAAATGTATTTAAGGATTATTTAATAATTTCCCATGTAATATGAATACAACGTAACAATACATATTACAGAGAGGAGAAAATATGTTTTTTCGAATATTGAAAAAAGATCTGAAAAGAAAAAAGACAATGAACATAATCCTGTTTGCCTTTATACTTCTGGCAACGATGTTTGTGTCGAGCGGTCTTAGCAATGTGGCAGCAGTCATGAACGGCACAGATTATTTTCTAAAAAAAGCAGGAGTCGGGGATTATGTCGTTATCATGATGGGAACGGACACGGATGATCCGATAAAGGATGTGTTAAATGAACAGGAGGACGTAAAGGAGTACAGGAAAGAAAACGTAGTGTTCGGAAATAAATCGGATCTGACTGACACGAAGGGAAAAGCACTGGAAGCAAGAAATGCGACTGTGTATCAGGCTATAGAGGACAGTAAGCTCAAATTCTTCGACAGCAAAAATGAAAAGATAACATCAATCGAGCCGGGACACGCATATGCGACAGGAGATTTCATGCAAAAAAATGATTTACAGTCCGGGGACAAGATTATGATAACATATGGCAATGTAAAGCTGTCCGTAATACTTGATGGAGAGGCAAAGGATGCACTGCTCGGTTCAAGTATGATGGGGAACAACCGGTTTTTACTCAGTAAGCAGGACGAAGGAAAGCTGGCAGAGGATACGGTAGAAGGTGTACAGCAGGATGTTCGCTTGGACTTTTCAAAAATCAGCGATCCAAAATTCAAGAAGCAACTCATGGAAAATGTAAAGGTAGTCTATCGTGAAAACAAGATGATTATCGGACTTGCTTCTAGGGTCAAGGGAATTAGTAAGTTGAAGAACAATGAGCGCTTGCGCGTGTATGTAACATCGCCAGACTTGGTGAAGGTGAGTCTGGAAGGCGTAGGAAGCTTCAATGCCAACGCCATCAATTCCGATGTGTTTGAGATAGACAATGAAGGGGTCGGAAACGTAAATGTCAAGAACTTGCTTGCCAACAAGATAGAGATTACCAATGAAGGTGTTGGTAATGTTCGCATAGACAATATGCAGTCTGATCATGTCGATATTGATAATGAAGGTGTAGGCAATGTGCAAATCGCTCTCTTCAAGGGTGGTCATTTGGATATAGACAACGAGGGCGTGGGAAAGGTAGATGCTCATGTGGATTGCCAGTCGGTAAAGGCTACTCTTGAAGGTGTTGGCAACATCAAGTTGTCTGGCGTTACTCGTCAGTTGATCAAAGAAAAAGATGGAGTAGGTTCTTTCAAGACAGGCGACTTGAAAGTGCTGAGACCATAAGATAATCTCTCTTCCCTATTATAGGGATTCCTAATTATGTGAAAAGCCTGTCAGAAGGGATTCTGGCAGGCTTTGTCGTTTATTGGTATCAAGTATATGCTCGAAAAGTATGGGATGTTAGAAGTCCCATTTCACACCTAAGCAAGGGCGAACCATCCATCCGGCATTGCTGCCAAAATTGTGGCTGATCTCAACCTCGCCACCCACACTGAGGTTCTCGCATCCGAAGTGCTGACCTACATTGTACCAAAGTTGTGGCTCTGTGGTGAATACGGTGTGCTCATTCTTGTAGATGACTTCGCCATTCTCGTCAACCTTTGCGTCTCCGTGCTTGTCGAGCATACTGGTATGGTTCTCCCACCAGAAATCAGCGAAACCGCTAAAGTTCAATCCCTTTAATCCAAAGATGTCTTTGCATCCCCAAACAGCAGTAAACTGCATTGGTACGTTCTGGTCGGTCTTGCGGATAGTCTTGTAGAGTGCCTGGAGTGTCAAGGTGTTCTTGAAACTCTTGTCGTGCATGAAATACTCCACACCGAAGAGCCAGGCATTGTTGATAGGGTAGTTCTTGGTGATACCACCATTGTATTCCACGTGCAAACTCCAGTTTTTCATCTTGGAGTTTTGCCAGAAGTTGAGTGCACGAGAAATCTCGGTGTAGGTTCCACCTTGTGAGATATTCTTACTTCCTACTACCATTTTGTCGTAGTTGAAGTCATGGTCAACGAAGAAGTAGGTGCTTCCCCATTTGTCAGCCTTGAACATTTCGAGAGTAAGGGTTACATACTTACGGTCAGAACCGAAATCATACAGGATTTGTGCATTGGTTTGAGCTTTGGCAAAAGTACCAACCATCAATGCGGCGAAAACTAATAATGACTTTTTCATGTCGTTGGTTTATTACAGTTTTGATTAATAAATGATTGAAAGGGACAACTTTCCCCCACGAAAGAGGTTGTCTGTGACTCTTTTCGGCTGCAAAGGTATGAATATTATTTAAAACTACAAAGTAATGGCTCGGAAATTTGGCAGTTTCGATGAAAAACTGTACTTTTGTATATATTATTAAATGTATAAATAAGATAAATATGATAGATATTCATCAAGATGTGAAAGTGGAGGCATTCAAATTGTTGGGAAGAGAAGCCTTTTCTGAGAAAAAGTATGACGATGCCATTCGTTATTATAATTCTGCATTAGAACTCAATCCTCACGCGGCAGAAATCTACCGTGAAAGAGGTGGGGTGTATTATGCCATGGGTGATAAACATCATGCTGAAGAAGACATGCAGGCATATTTCCGTGAAAATCCTGAAGCGGTAGAAGAACTTTCTGGTGCGTTTCAGGCAGAGGGAAGAGAGCTTTGTCATTAACTCGCATCCGCTTTCTTGAAAGGAAAATCGCAGAAAAATGCGTTTTTTATGATAAAAATCGGTTGAAAAGCCTGCTTTTTCGGAAAAATATAAGTAAAATTACGAAAAAACTAACAAATTGTTTGGTGGTGTCGGAAAAAAACACTACTTTTGCAAGCGTATAAATCATTAACTAAAAAGAAATAGAATATGAAGTTTAATGCGTACTACTTTAGCTTTTACTTTTACTTTGCAAGCGATTGTAAAGCGGGAAGTTGCGTGTAAATTTCAACTTAGGATATAAGATTAAGAAATCTATCGAAACGGTCCCGCTCT